>ERZ779851.183-NODE-183-length-63960-cov-11.644441_pt1 | contig 63960 bp, 60 predicted proteins | sample MGYA00511094_ERZ779851 | MGnify/ENA primary metagenome ERZ779851 (study PRJEB29588, sample SAMEA2155512) | human gut metagenome | biome: human gut; feature: human-associated habitat; material: faeces | place: Denmark | collected 2008/2010 ...
ATTAAATGGCAATGTATTTATTACATCTGACATTTTTGCGTTTTTATCAAATGAAATTCCTTTATTTTTTTCACTGTTTCCTTTTAGTTCTAGTAGAGCAAGTTGCATTGTTAATAGTTCTTCAAATACTAGTCGTTTTCTTGCTTGCATTCTATGTTCTGCATCTATTGGAAAATGTATTTGTTCTAAACTATTTTGTAGATCTAACAAATTATATTCTTTTAAAAGGTAATCTGGTAAAGTTTCTTCTAGCTTTCCCTTTGTCATATTTAATGCATTTTCTATTGCTTGCCTTATAGCTGTTTGTGATAGTTTGTATGTAGTTGGATATACTGGCATTATTTTTCCAGTATTTTTTGTTGATTCTACTTTGTCAAATACAGGATTTCTCATTTCAAAATGATTAAATTCATTTATTGCTTTACCAAAAAATTTATATGTTTCGCCTCTTTTTATATGTTGTTTTATATATGTTTGATTAAACCATGTTATTGTACATCTACCTGTATTGTCTTCAACTATAGTCTTTAATACTGTCATATTTCTGCGTATTCTATTTATATTTACTTCTGATACTACTTTTGCCTCAATTGTAACTTCTTCTCCATTGATTAAGTCTGCTATGTTTTTTGTTTTACTTCTGTCTTCATAATCTCTTGGAAAATATGTAAGTAAATCTTCTAATGTGAATATATTTAAATTGTTTAGTAATGTCACTTTAGCTGGTCCTACACTTTTTACATATTGCACATTTTGCTTTAAATCAATCATCTTACTACCTCTTATCAAAGTTTTATTTAAATTACTCTAAACTAAATTTGCCTTAATTGAAAATCGCCAAAAAGCATTGACTAAATACTAAAAAGTATGTATAATAATGATATAGGAAACAAACATACAGAATGTCTGTTGCCAATATTTTAGCAAACACTACATTGCAGTATCGAAGCAAAATGTAGTGTTTTTATTTATTCCTTATTTGTACAAATTATGTATATAACTGTTAATAAGGTTATGTTTATAGTTATTGAAATTATAAATCCTATGATTAGGAATTGTAAAAGATTTACCATAAACACCACTTCACTTTCCCATAGTAAAAACTATGTAGTAAAGTGGCAACACACATCTGCTTGTTAAGCTTGTTTCCTATATTTAATACTATACAATATTTCTTTATTAAAAACAAGCGAACATTTAAACAAATTTGTATTTTTTTCCAGTGTCTTGTCATTTAATTTAAAATATTGTATAATATATATTGTATTTTATTTGGGGATGTATTTGGTTTCGACAGTATCCTAGAAGTATTGATAGCGAGTAGTGGATTCTCACTTGGCCACTTAAATAATGTGAGAAATTAAAAATAAACGCTGATAATAGAGAATTAGCATACGCTGCCTAATTAAAAGGCGCGTCATCTTACTTTATGTGCCCACGCTTAAAGATTAAGGTGTCAAATTAGTGGGAAACGAAATTATTTTTAGTTATGAAAATAATGGGTATTTTTAAATAACTACCTTTTTAATAAATTTGTTTATTGTGTTATTATTTAGGGAATCTTTACAATAGACTGCACTCGGAGAAGTTGATATGGAAAGAATATTGGACAGGAGTTCGACTCTCCTCATCTCCACCATTTTTTTGAAAAAAATACTTGCACATTATTTAGTTTTGTGCTAATATAATAAAGTATTAAATTTTTAGGGGTATAGTGTTAATGGTAGCACATCGGTCTCCAAAACCGCCTGTGAGGGTTCGAATCCTTCTACCCCTGCCAAAGGTGATACATAAGTGTGCTGCAATGAATAATGAAGAGTTTTGAAATGTTGTTTTTCTTTTTCATTTTTTTACAAAAAAGTATTGACAAGTGTCAAAAAATATCTTATAATTAATTTCGCGTTTAGGAAATGCTCCCTTAGCTCAGTTGGTCAGAGCAACCGGCTCATAACCGGTGGGTCCAAGGTTCGAATCCTTGAGGGAGCACCAATTTTTATTTATATATGGATAGGTGGCCGAGTGGCTAAAGGCGGCAGACTGTAAGCTTAATCTAATTAAGATAAAATTTGCAGCCTATGTAAGTGATTACATAGTGATAATCAGGCTAAGTCGGGGAAGTCTTAACAGGTAAGCTGATGATAATCCCGAGCTAAAGAGAAATCTTGAGTGTAGAGACTTTACACCTGACATCTTATATAAGATGAAGAGAAAGTCCAGACTAGAAACATTTATTTTAAAATAAATGGTAGCGAAAGCTATAATAGTAAGAAATCTGTTCTCGTACGAGTACGATGGTTCGAATCCATCCCTGTCCACCAAAATGTAACCCTTGGGTTACATTTTATTTTTTTAGAATATAAAAGAGGAAACTTTAAAAAGTTTCCTCTTTTGAAGCTTATTTTTTTTGACATCTTCCAAACGCAAGTCCAAGGATGAAGGACGTTGTGCAAAGAAGTAACCATTTTATAATGGTAAGCAACCATTCCACATTGAAAGATGTGAAAGTGAGTGCAATAGCAAATATTGCAAATACTATTGCGAATACGAGAGTGGGTGCAAAATAGCGCTTCATAAGTATCCTCCTTGTAATTGCTTCGGAGGACTACGCCTCCGAAAATTTATATATTTTCAAAGGCGTAACAAGTAGTTGTTACACCTATATTATACAATATTTACATAAAAAAATCAAATTTAAAAACTTTTACATAATGTATTGACTAAAGAATTAATTGAAAGTATAATACAATGATAGGATTTTAAGAAGAATTTAAGAAAAAACAATTAGAATACCATATGGAAAAATTTAAGAGAGGATTGATATTTTTTATGATAGAAATGCTAAAAACGCTAGGGAAATCAGTAAGGGAATATAAAAAAACCGCAATTATTACACCCTTTTTAGTAACTTTAGAAGTAATAATGGAGGTAATTATACCACTACTTATGGCAGAGTTAATTGATAAAGGAATATATGCGGGGAATATGAATCAAGTATTAAAAATAGGTGTACTTTTAGTTGTGACATCATTATTATCTTTAGCCTTCGGAATGCTATCTGGTGTTACAGCCTCAAAGGCTTCAGCGGGATTTGCTAAAAACTTGAGAAAGGATTTATACTATAAAATTCAAAATTTTTCCTTCACAAACATAGATAAATTTAGCACATCAAGTATAGTAACAAGACTTACAACAGATGTATCAAACGTTCAAATGGCATTTCAAATGATTACAAGAATTGTTGTAAGAACTCCATTAATGCTAATATTCTCACTAGTTATGTCATTTACGATAAATGCAGAATTATCTTTAATATTCCTAGGATTAATACCAGTAATTGGAATTGTTTTATACTTTATTATAAGCAGAGCACATCCGATATTTGAAAAAGTATTCCAAAAATATGATTCATTAAATAATGTAGTAGAAGAAAACACCAGTGGTATAAGAGTTGTAAAATCATATTTACTGGAAGAAAGTGAGAAGAAAAAGTTTGGAAAGATATCAAATGAAATATATATGGACTTTAGTAAAGCACAAAAACTAATGTCATTAACAAACCCAGTTATGCAGTTCGCAATGTATTCTGCAATTATCCTAATATCATGGCTTGGAGCAAAAATCATAGTGACTACAAATATGGTAGAACTAGAAGTTGGTCAGCTTACAAGTTTAATTACATATGGAATACGTCTTTTAACAAGTCTAATGATGCTTACAATGTTACTTGTAATGAGCACAATGGCAAGAAATTCAGCTGAGAGAATATATGAAATACTAATTGAAGAACTTGATTTAAAAAATCCTAAAAAACCAGTAAAAGAAATAAAAGATGGCTCAATTGAATTTGATAATGTTTCATTTAGCTATATCGGTAACAAGAAAAAAGAATGTTTAAAAAATATAAACATAAAGATAAAATCAGGTGAAACGGTAGGAATAATTGGTGGAATAGGCTCAGGAAAATCAACTTTGGTTAACTTAATTCCAAGGTTATATGATGCAACTGAAGGAACAGTAAAAGTTGGAGGAAAAGACGTAAAAAAATATGATATAGAGGCTTTAAGAAATGAAGTTTCTGTTGTATTACAAAAAAATGTATTATTTTCAGGAAGCATAAAGGATAATTTAAGATGGGGAGATAAAAATGCAACAGATGAAGAGATGATTCAAGTTTGCAAATTAGCACAGGCAGATGAATTTATTCAAGAATTTCCAGATAAATACGATACATATATTGAACAAGGAGGAACAAATGTATCAGGTGGTCAAAGACAGCGTTTATGTATAGCAAGAGCACTTCTTAAAAAACCAAAAATACTAATATTAGATGACTCAACAAGTGCCGTAGACACAAAAACAGATAGTTTAATTAGAAAAGCCTTCAAAGAGAATATACCAAATACAACAAAGATAATAATTGCTCAAAGAATATCATCAGTTCAAGATGCAGACAAAATAATAGTACTTGATAATGGAACTGTAAATGGAACAGGAACCCATGAGGAATTATTAAAAACAAACGAAATATATAAAGAAGTATACGAGTCACAAGTAAAAGGAGGCGATAATGATGAGAACGCCTAATAAAAAAACAGGGGCAGGAATGACACCAAACATGGTGAAAAACAAAAAGAAAACAGCTAAAAGACTCCTTAAATACATAACTAAGAGTTACAAAAAGCATTTAATAGTAGTATTTTTTTGCATAATCATTAGTTCAGTTGCAGGTGTTGCTGGTTCAATGTTTTTGGGAACACTAATTGATGATTATATTTCACCATTATTGCTAGAGTCAAACCCAGTATTCACAGGGCTTCTAAAAGCAATAATTACAATGGGTATAATATACTTAATAGGAGTTTTATCAACCTTTATATATACAAGAATAATGGCAAGAATATCACAAGGAGTATTAAAAGAAATAAGAGATGAAATGTTTAATAAAATGCAAACATTTTCAATAAAATATTTTGATACACATACGCATGGAGAAATAATGAGCTATTATACAAATGATGTAGATACCTTGTCACAAATGATTTCACAAAGCCTACCACAATTAATAGCTTCAATGACATCAGTAATAGCAGTATTTATAGCAATGATAATGACAAGTATACCACTTACAATATTTATAATAGTATTCATCTTCTTAATGCTTAATATAACAGGAAAAGTGGCAGGAAAAAGTGGAAAGTACTTTGTAAAACAACAGGAAACGTTTGGAAAAGTTAATGGCTACATTGAAGAAATGATAAATGGACAAAAGATTATAAAGGTATTCACATATGAAGATGAAGCAAAAGAAAAATTTGACAAAATAAATGAAGAATTATGTGAAAACATGACAACAGCAAATAAATTCGCCAACATATTAATGCCAATGTTAAACAACTTAGGAAACTTAGAATATGTTTTAGTTGCAATAATTGGTGGAGCAATAGCAATAAAAGGAAATGGAACACTCACAATAGGCGCAATAGCAACCTTTTTACAATTAACACAAAGTTTTAATCAACCAATAATGCAAATGTCTAACCAATTGAATTCTGTAGTTATGGCACTAGCTGGTGCAGGAAGAATATTTGAATTAATAGATACAGAGCCAGAACAAGACAATGGTTATGTAACACTTGTAAATGCAAAAAAGGTAGATGGAGAAATTGTAGAAACTAAAGAACGTACAGGAATGTGGGCATGGAAACATCCTCATCATGATGGAACTACCACATATGAGGAACTAAAAGGATATATAGAATTAGAACACGTAAACTTTGGATATGAACCAGGAAAATTAGTTTTACATGATGTGTCTTTGTATGCAAAACCAGGTCAAAAGATAGCCTTTGTAGGAGCAACAGGAGCGGGAAAAACAACGATTACAAACTTAATAAATAGATTTTATGATATTGATGATGGAAAGATAAGATATGATGGAATAAACATAAAGAAAATTAGAAAGCCGGATTTAAGAAGGTCATTAGGAATGGTATTACAAGATACGAACTTATTTACTGGAACAATAAAAGAAAACATCAAATACGGTAAAGAAGATGCTACAGATGAAGAAGTAATAGAAGCAGCAAAACTAGCCAATGCTCACGATTTTATAATGAGACTTCCAAAAGGATATGATACCATTTTAACATCAAATGGAGCAAATCTATCACAAGGACAGCGTCAACTTTTAGCAATAGCAAGAGCAGCAATAAATGACCCGCCAGTAATGATACTAGATGAGGCAACCAGTTCAATAGATACAAGAACAGAAAAAATAGTACAAGAGGGAATGGATAAACTAATGGAGGGCAGAACAGTTTTTGTAATAGCTCACAGATTATCAACAGTAAGAAATGCAAAAGCTATAATAGTACTAGAACATGGACGCATAATAGAAAGAGGAGACCATAACGAACTAATAACTCAAAAAGGAAAATATTATCAATTATACACAGGTGCATTTGAGTTAGAATGAGAACTTGTTATCAATAGGAACGAAGAATTTTTTAAACAAAAAATATGCCCAATGTAATGTTACAATTGATGTGAAACAAAAAGTATAGCAAAAAAATAAAAAAATAAAAAGTGATTGACAAAGCAAGAAAAAATGATATATACTAAAGAAGTAAATTATTCAGAAACAAAAAACACATTGAAAAGTAAATAATAAACAAAGGTATTCTAGGGTAATAAACTGCAAAAGTCAATGTGCAAAGTTGAAAGAATAATTTGCAAAAGGAAAAGACAAAACAAGAAAAGCACAGAAGAAAATAAAGTTTGCAAAAAAGCAAACCCAAAAGGAGAGGATAAAAGGTGAAAAACAAAAATAACTATTTAAGAACAAATGCAAAGAAACAAGCCTATAAAAACAAAGGTATAACCCTAATAGCATTGATAATAACAATAGTAATAATGCTAATATTAGTAGCAGTAAGTGTAAATGTATTAATAAATAGCAACATAATAGGACAAGCCGAAAAAGCAGCAAAAGGATATAAAACAGCATATGAGCAAGAACAAACAAGAATAGATGAATTAATGGAGAAATGGAATAGATTAGAGCAAGATCAGGAAAGTGAATGTGTGCACAATTGGGGAGAATGGCAAACAGTAACACCAGCAACATGTACAAACGCAGGAAGCCAAAAAAGAACCTGCTCACTTTGCAATACAAGCGAAACACAAAATATACCAGTATTAGAACACAATTATTCAGAAGCAACGTGTACAAAACCACAAACCTGCACAAGATGTGGAGCAACTACGGGCACAGCATTAGGGCATAACATTGTAAATGGAGTATGTACAAGGTGTGGAGTTAACTTTGAAATGACAGCAAGTGATGTAGCAAATAAACCATCAATATATGGAAGCACAGTAACAAATTATAATGCAAATGGAATAGAATGGAAGGTATTTTATGCAACAACAGATAGAATATACCTAATAGCAAGTGACTATGTACATTACTCAAAATTAACAAATGCATATAAAAACGGAGCAAGCTGTTATAATACAGGTACCCATCCATATAGCTACTACTGGGCAAGTGGAGGAACAAGCTTAGAAACAACAGGAAGGCAAGATGGAATATTTATGGCAACAGGATATACACTAAATAGCAGTAATCAAAACTCAAAATGTGTATCAGGCTTACTAAATACAAATAACTGGACAAATTTTGTAGATACAAATTATGCAGATTATGCAATAGGAGGGCCAACACTAAACATGTACATAGCAAGCTGGAACGCAAAAGGATATACAACGCTGTATACAAACACAAATACTGATGGCTATTATGTAGGAACAAGTGCAAACCCAACGACCGACTCTGCACATATGTTATCATATATACGGAGACACACTATACTATCTAGATACACCTGGTAAATGCTATGGATATTGGCTTGCCTCGCCTTCTGCTTATTTCGATGGCGCTGTTATGTGCGTGGACTGTGGTGGCTATGTGGGCAGCCCCAACTATACCAACGACCACTTTGGGGTTCGTCCGCTAGTTTCTCTAAAATCTGGAGTCACATTGCTAGAAAATATCAATGGAACAGTAACGTTAAAAAAATAAGGGAGAAAATAGTGTATAATATGACATGTAAATTTACACCATATTATACACTATCTTTTTGGAAATGGAGTGTTGAGTATTAAGATTGTAGTCACTATTTAGTCCCTGTATAATAAAAATTGTAACTTATACATTGAAAAATTGTAGGAAAAACTTGTAAAAACGTTATAAAAATAGTATAATAAATTAGTAATTATTTTTTGAAAAGGGGTAATATTAGATGGAAGAGTTAAAAGACCTAAAGGTTTTAATAAGTGAAGAAGAACTACATAAGAGAATTAAAGAACTAGCAAAACAAATTTATGAGGATTATAAAGGAGAGGAGCTTACTTTTATCTGTATTTTAAAAGGTTCAATTTTCTTTACAGTTGACCTTTCAAAGGAAATGCCATGTGATATTAATTTTGAATTTATTAGAGTTTCTAGCTATCATGGACAAAACAGCACAGGTGTTATAGAAATGAAAGTAGAGTTACAAGGAGATATAAAAGGCAAAGATGTAATAATAATTGAAGACATTATAGACACTGGAAGGACTTTATCATACTTAATGGAATATTTAAGAAGTAAAGGACCAAAGAGTTTAAAAATATGTTCATTATTGGATAAGAAGGAAAGAAGAGTATGCAAGATGGATGCAGATTACGTAGGGTTTGATATTCCTGATAAATTTGTTTTGGGTTATGGACTAGATGTAGATGAAAAATATAGAAACCTTCCATATATAGGATATTTTGATAATGTTTAATATTAATGCGGAAATTAAAAAACTCCCTTCTAAACCGGGAGTTTATATTATGAGAGATAAAGACAACACTATTATTTATGTGGGAAAGGCAGTATCTTTAAAAAATAGAGTTACTCGGGTATTTTAGAAAAACAAACAAAACTGTAAGAATACAAAAAATGGTTTCATTAATAGATCACTTTGAATATATAGTAACAGATAATGAAGCAGAAGCTTTAATACTTGAGTGTAACCTTATAAAAAAGAATATGCCCAAGTTTAATGTTCTTTTAAAGGATGACAAGACATATCCATATATAAAAATAGATGTTAAATCAGACTATCCTAATGTATCTTATACAAGAAACATAAAAAATGATGGCGCAAAGTATTTTGGACCTTATGCAAACCCTTATGCAGCAAAGGAAATGATAAATTTTATAAAAGAAAGATTCCAAATACGACAATGTAAAACATTTAAATCAAACAAGAGAGCATGCTTAAATTATCATATAAAAAGGTGTTTAGCACCATGTATAAATTATGTTTCAAAAGAGGATTATAAAAAACAGATAAATCAAATTATAATGCTATTAGAAGGAAGAACAGAAAGCATAGTAAAAGAACTAGAGAAAGAAATGCAGGAAGTAGCTCAAAAACAAAATTATGAACAAGCAGCAATTTTAAGAGATAAAATAAATGCAATAAAAACCTTTTCAGAACAACAAAAAGTTTCTAATATCAACGAAAAAACAATAGATGTAATAGGAATATATAAAAATGAAATAGAAGCATGTATCGAAATATTTTTTGTTAGAAATAGTAAAATGATAGGAAGAGAAAATTATTTCTTTAAAAATATGGCTGGAGAGGAAACTAAAACAATTCTTTCAGATTTTGTAAAACAATATTATCTTCAGAAAGAAAAGATACCAAGTAAAATAATGATACAAGAAGATATTGAAGATATAGAGATATTAGAAAAATTGCTATCAGAAAAAGTGGGAAGAAAAGTGGAGTTTAGAATACCACAAAAAGGCGAAAAACTAAGGTTTGTAGAAATGGCAATTAATAATGCAAAAATAACTTTAGAAAATAAAACAAAAGAAAAACAGGATATGATATTAGGCTTAAAGCAAACTTTAAATTTAGAAGAACTACCAAGAAAAATAGAATGTTACGACATATCTAATTTATCAGGAGACTACATGGTAGCAGGTATGTGTGTTGCAATAGATGGAGTTATAAAAAAGAATTTAGCTAAACGATTTAAAATAAAAGCAGTATTTACCCAAGATGATCCAAGATGTTTAGAAGAGGTAGTAACAAGAAGGTTAAAACACTCTATTGACAATCCAAAAAGTGGATTTGGAGAAGTGCCAAATGTTATATTTGCGGATGGAGGGATAACTCAAATTAGAGCAATAAAAAGAGCCATAGATAAATACAAACTGGAAATACCAGTATTTGGTATGGTAAAAGATAACAAACACACAACTAAAAATTTAATAGATGAAACAAGAAAAGTTATAAAACTAACAGAAGAACAAATGAACTTTGTAACAAGAATGCAAGATGAAGTACACAGAGTTGCAATAGAATATAATAGAAAGTTAAGAGAAAAGGAAGCAACAAAATCTAAATTAGATGATATTTTAGGTATTGGAGCAAAAAAGAAACAGGAATTATTAAAAACGTTTGGTAGCATAGAAGAGATAAAAAAAGCGAACATAGAAGAAATAACAAAAATAAAAGGAATAAATCCCGATTTAGCTAGAAAAATTAAGGAAAATTTGGATTGAAAGTTATCATATTTGTATAAACTCAAGAATATACTTAAACTAAGGACAAGTCAAAGAGAGGAGTACAAATATGATAGATGTTACAGATACTAGTTATTGGAATGAAAGATTTGAGAAGAGAAGAGGACATAAGGTTAATCTTGGAAATAGAATAATAATGGTAGGATTAATACTATTTGGTATATTCACAATAATAAATATAGCTTTAATATACACATTTTTTAATCTACTAAACAAATTTTAAAGGAGAGGTTTTAATTGAACATAGCAACAAATTGGAAGGATTATGAAATACTAGATATGGCAAATGGAGAAAAATTAGAACGTTGGGGAGGATATACATTAATTAGACCAGACCCACAAATTATTTGGAAAAATCAAAGTTTTCCAGAAAAATGGAAGACAGCAAATGCTATATATAAAAGGAGTAAAACAGGTGGAGGAGCTTGGAGTTACAAAACAAAGTTACCAGCATCTTGGCAGGTTAAATACAAAAACTTAACATTTAATATCAAGCCAATGGGATTTAAACATACAGGTTTATTTCCAGAGCAAGCAGTAAATTGGGATTGGATGATGGATAAAATTAAATCAGCAAAGCATCCAATTAAGGTACTAAATTTATTCGCATATACTGGAGGAGCAACAGTAGCATGCCTTGCAGCAGGTGCTTCTGTATGTCATATAGATAGTTCAAAAGGAATGGTAATATGGGCAAAAGAAAATGTGGCATCATCAGGATTACAAGAAAAACCAGTAAGATATATTGTAGATGATGTTATAAAATTTGTTCAAAGAGAAATAAGAAGAGGAAATACATATGAGGCAATAATAATGGATCCACCATCATATGGAAGAGGAACTTCTGGAGAAGTATGGCAGTTTGAAGAAAACATTTCGGATTTAGTAGAACTATGTACAAAAGTTTTAAGCAAAGATCCACTATTCTTTTTGATTAATTCATATACAACAGGAATATCATCAGAAGTATTGAGCAACATTTTAAAGCTTAATTTAAAACAATATAAAGGCAAAATATCAGCAGGAGAAATAGGTTTGCCAATGATTTCATCAAACTTAGTATTGCCATGTGGCATATATGGAAGATGGGAAAAATAAGTTTATGTAAATTTTATGAAACAAGTAAAATCTTATATGAAAACAAAATATAAAGTTTTCATATAAGATTTTTTGCGTTACATATAACAAATGAAAAAAATACCGAAAAAGGTTGTAAAATATCATCATAGAAATAGAATGAAGCTAGAGGTGATTATATGGTAGAAGCAATCTGCAATAAAATAACCTTACGAATTAGAAAAGAAATGCCAGACATAGATGATGAAAAGGCAGAAGTAATAAACTATGGGTTGCAATTGATGATAGGAGAGATACCCAAATTTCTTATAATAGGAGCAATAGCGTGGTTTGCAGGAGTATTTGAGTTAACTATATTGACATTATTACTAATGTCTCCATATCGAACTGTTTCAGGTGGAGTCCACTTGCAAACTCATATAGGATGTATAATAGCAACATCTGTATTTTATATAGGCAATGCTTTACTAAGTAAATACATGGTTTTGGAACAAACAGTACAATATTTATTAACAGCATGCATATGGATTTTTTCAATGATAATGATTAAGCTATATGCCCCAGCAGATACAGAAGCAGTCCCAATTTTAAGAAAAAAAGAAAGAAAGATTAAAAAAGTATTATCATATATAATTATGACAACAACCCTTTTAGTAGCTTTGTTTATAAAAAATACAGTTGTTTCAAATATATTATTATTTGGAACATTACTACAAACTATTGCAATAACAAGATTTATGTACAAAATAACAGGCAATAAATATGGATATGAAGAGTACATAAAAAATAACCAGTCTACAAAATAAAAACGCATAAAAATTAATCGAAAAGGGGGGATATCAATGACAAAATTATTAGCAAAATTAGCAGAAAAATATGCTAGAAGTACAAATACAGCTTGCTATGTATACTTTGTATGGCACCAACCCAAAATGCCAGCATCATTAATAAAAAAAGATTAATTATTAATAATTAGAATAAAAGTAATACCTAGAACATGAAATCTAGGTATTACTTTTTATTTATAAATTTCAAATTGTTGTGTAAAAAACTCATCATTTTTTGTAGTATATAAATCTAAGTTAGTATTTTTCTTTAAATATTTTCTAACCTCCCATAAACCTAATCCATGAGAATGTTTTTCTTTGATATTTTCCTTAGAAGAATAACCCTTTTCGAAAATTTTATCTATATTAATGTCTTTATTTTTATATGTATTTTGAATAATAATTAAAATTCTATTATGAGATGCATCATTTCTAAAGGAGATATTTACAATTTTTTTATCACATTTAGAAGCTGCCTCCAAAGCATTATCAAATAGTACTCCAAGTATTCTAGTTAGTTCATAAGTTTTAATATTTAAATTACTTAAATCTGCCATAATTTCCAAGTTTAATTTTATATTATCTTCTTCGGCTTTATTGTATTTATCAGCAAGTAAGCTATATATTGCAGGATTATTAATAAGTTCTGGATTTAAAACAGCTAGATTATTATTAATTTGGCATTCCTCTAAGAGGTCTTTATAATATACTTTTAAGCCATCTATATTATTTGTAGAAAGATATCCACCAATTGATTGAACAATATTATTAAAATCATGTTTAAACCCTCTAATATTATCGTGTAGTGTATTTAAGTTTTTATTATACATTTTTTCGGTTTCTAATAATTGCTTGGTTTCCTCAAGTTTACTAGTTCTGAATAAACTATATAAACTAATACAAAAGTATATAACCAAAACAATTATTGAAGTTAAGACTAAAGGTATAGGCAAGTAATCAATATAAAAACATTCAACATATGCTTGAAGAGCAATAGCAATAATACCAATAATAAGGTTACTAATTAAAGTATTATAATTAAGAGCATCAAATTTATCAAAATAAGTGATATGAAAATTGTGTTTCTTTATTATTTTATACATTAAGAGTAGAAGTATATACAACATTATAGAATACAGCATTTTGTGAATTGGTATAGTAATTACACTTGCAGACGAAACCTTAAATATAATAGTATAAATACTGACTAAAGGAGTAGCAAATATAAAGAGAATGGTATATACTAGAACTTCTGAAAGTATTGCTTTGAGTAAATTAGTTTTTAAAATAAAATACACTAATACAGGTAAAGCTAAAATATTTATAAAAGTATTAAAAGGTTGAGGAATACAATATGTACTTAAAAGGACAATACAAAAATTTGATAAAATATAAATTATACTAGACTTTTTGTTATAATGTATATTCAAAATCTGTGTAAATAGTAATAAAGTAACAGTAATTTCAATAAAAATCATTGGTATACCAGTTAATATTAAAACTAACTCATTTTCATTTGTTAACGCAGTCCAAATCGTTTGTAAAATTTCCATAATTAAAAACCTCCAAAAATTTATTTTTATATTTAGCTCCTATAGAGCAAGAAGAATTATGTTCAAATAATACTACTTTATCACCCACAGTAAAGTGAGTAACATTATTAACGTTTATAATATATGATTTATGACATCTAACAAAATTGTCTGGCAGACAATTTTGAATTTTAGAAAAAGAACTATATATCTCATAATTGCGAGTATGGGTACAGAAAACTAACTTCATGCCATCTTTTTTTATATAATTAATATCATCTTGCTTTATAAATGTGCTGTTGCCAAGTTTTATGAATTGTGCGTGAGATTCTCTAGTATCTTCAACCAATCGAAGAATAGTTTCTTCTAGCCTCTCATCAGTTATAGGTTTTGATAAATAGTCAAAGGTTTTATACCTATAAGCAATTAAGGCATATTCTAGGTGAGCAGTTAAAAAGATAATATAAATATCCTTATTTTTTTTGCGTACAATATCTGCAATGTCACAACCAGAGACACTAGATTTTAAATTAATATCTAATATTAGAACATCAACTACGTTAGTTTCAACATAACTCAAAACTTCAGCAGAGGTAGTAGATGCAAAAGATATTTGTGCGTCAATATCATTTTTAACAAAGATTGCTTCTAAAACTTTTACTAATCTGTTTAATATTTGAGCATTGTCATCACATAAAACAAAATGTAACATAAAAGCACTCCCTACATAAACAACTAATAAAGGTAATTGTTTATGTTTAATATCATATTTCGACACAAAATTTTAAAAAAATTTAAATTACCACATATAATATACCTCTAAATAATTTAATTTGTCAATAATAAAACGCTAAAAACAAAAATATGGAACTTGAGGGTTAATAATTACAAACACAGTATAAGCAATTTTGGTTGATATAGCTTTACAAACCATACAAGATATGATAAAATTATAAACAATTTAGTAAAGGTCTGGTGATATAAAATGAAATTAAGTAAAGATTTTTTTTATACTATTAAAGATAATGTATCAGAAGAAGAAACAAATAGTGGAAAACTTTTAGTAAAAAGCGGAATGATTAAAAAAGTAAGTAATGGTGTTTACTTAAAAACTCCAATAGGACTAAAGGTAATGGAAAATATAGAAAAAATTATTAGAAAAAATATGGAGGAAGTAGGGGTAAGTGAGGTAAGTATGCCTACTTTATTACCTATGGAATTATTTGAAAAAGCAGAAAGAAAAGAGGCTATTGAAGAGGAGGCTTTTTGTGTAAAAGATAAGCACAATAGAGGATATATTTTAGGATCTACTTATGAGGAACTTTCTGTTCAAATTGCAATGAACAAGATCAAATCATATAAAGATTTACCTCTTTCAATATATCAAATAGGAACAAAATATAGAAATGAATCAGAACCTAAATTAGGCTTAATACGTCTTAAAGAATTTACAATGAAGGATGCATATAGTTTTGATAAAGATTCTGAAGGTTTAGATAAGTCTTACAAAACAATGATTGAAGCATATAAAAAAATATTTAAAGACCTAGGAATAGAATATATTATAGTAAATGCAGATACTGGAATAACAGGAGGAACTAAATCAGATGAATTCCAAGCACTAATAAAGATAGGAGAAGACACTCTTGTAATATGCGATAAATGTGACTACGCAGCAAATATAGAGATAAGCAAAAATGGAAATAAGATAGAAGAAAGTACAGAAAAAGAAGAAGAAATGGAAACAATTTTCACTCCACACGCAGGAACAATTGAAGAACTTGCAACTTTTTTAGGTATGCCAGCTTCAAGTTTCGTAAAGACTATGATATATGAAATAGATGGAAAATTCTATGCCTGTATGGTTAATGGAGATAGGGACATAAATGAAACAAAACTTGCAAGACTATTAAATGCTACAAATATAAAACTTGCAGAGCTTGAAGATGTTAGAGAAATTACAAAAGCAGAAATAGGATTTGCAGGACCTGTAGGATTAGAAATACCAGTCATTTTAGATGAAGAACTACAAAACAAAAAGAACTTTATCGTTGGAGCAAATAAAACAGATCATCATATAAAAAATGTCAACTTAAAAGATTTTAAAATAGAAATTATTGCAGACATAAAGAAGGTAAAAGAAGGAGATCTTTGCCCAAAATGTGGAGGAAAGCTAGTATTCAAGAAAGGCGTAGAAATAGGAAATATATTTAAATTGGGAACAAAATATTCAGAAAGTTTAGGACTAAATTACTTAGGAGACGATAATAAACCACATCCAGTAGAAATGGGAAGCTATGAGCTAGGACTAGACAGAATATTATCTATAATTGTTGAACAAAATAGCGACGAAAGAGGAATAGTATGGCCAATAAATGTTGCACCATACAAGGTAGCAATTATAGTAATAAAACCAGAAGATGAAGAACAAAGCAAATTAGCAGAAAAATTATATAACACATTAAATGAACTTGGAATTGATACATTATTAGATGACAGAAAAGAAAGAGCTGGAGTAAAATTTAATGATATGGATTTAATAGGAATACCAGTAAGAATAACAATTGGCAAGAATATAACAGAAGGCGTAGTTGAAATGAAAGTAAGAAAAAGCGAGGAAGCAGAAAACTGCAAAATAGAAGATATAATAGAAAATGTAAAGGAAAAAGTAGAGAAACTTACTAAGAAATAAATTTATTTAAATATTTTTACATAAAAAATGAACCCTCTTTATTAAACTTTTTTGTCTAATAATTTGGGCTCATTTCATATTCAACAGTTATTTTTTTTATTTTGCTTCATAATATTAATAAAAAAAAGGAGGAGCATTATGAAAAAATATATTTGGATTCTCTTATGTATAATATTAGGAATTATAATAGTAATAAAAATAATAATAAAACCTAATAAAAACAGAACCATACTCACAAGTAGTGGAGAGATTTTAAGTAATAAAAAAATAGGATGGGGAATAAAAAGAAATGACAATCATGAGCAACCAGATTTAGGAGGTGCAAACAAAAAATTAATAGATGAAAATGAAGACATAGCAATAGGAAACAAAGAAAGTAAATGTGTATATTTAACATTTGATGAAGGATATGAAGCAGGATATACACCTCAAATACTAGATACATTAAAAGCAAACGATGTAAAAGCAGCCTTTTTCATAACAGGACATTATCTAAACACACAGCCAGAATTAGTAAAAAGAATGATAGACGAGGGACATATAGTAGGAAACCATACAGTAAACCATCCAAGTATGCCAGACTTAGACAATGATAAATTAAAAGAAGAGATAACAAAATTACATACAGCAGTATTTGAAAAATTTGGATATGAGATGAAATACCTAAGACCACCCAAGGGAGAGTTCAGCCAAAGGACCTTACATTTAACAAAAAGTTTAGGATATACAACAGTAATGTGGAGTTTTGCTTATGATGACTGGGACGAAAGCAAACAAGGAAGAGAAACTTATGCAAAAGAAAAAGTACTATCAAACCTACACAATGGAGCGGTAATTCTGTTGCATTCCAATTCAAAAGATAATTGTAATATATTAGACGAAATAATAAAAGAAATAAAAAAACAAGGTTATGAATTTAAAACTTTAGATGAATTTAAAAGATAATAGCTATAAATCTATTGTAATTTAAGCTTACTATTATAAAAACTGTCCAATTTCTCCGTAGCTAACTCAATAAATGTGCTAATAGAGAGAAGAGTACGTTTTAAAAAAAACATACATGTTGGGGCAATCAGCTTGTTTTGTAGCATTAACAGAAATCTTACAAAATTTTCCCAAATGTATTGATTATTAAAAACGATATATGATAAAATTAAGTAGTTAAAATTGTGCTCAATTATACAAAAAAAATATTATAGGAGGAAAAATGAGCAATATAGGAATAGATGCAGGAACTTCAATTATAAAACTAGTAAATGTTGATAAAGAAAATAATATAATACATAAAAGGATAATAGATAAAATGCCAATACTACAAGCACTAGAAGAATTTATACACAATGAAAATATAAGAATAGAAGAGGTTTCAAAGATAGTAATTACAGGGATTGGAAGCGCAGAGGTTGGAAATAACATTTATGATATTCCAACAATAAAAGTAGATGAATTTCAAGCAATTGGCAAAGGAGGTCTATATCTGTCTAACAATGAAAGAGGCTTAGTAGTAAGCATTGGAACAGGAACAGCATTTGTAAAGGCAGAAGGTACAAATTTTAGCCACGTTGGTGGTACTGGTGTAGGAGGAGGCACACTATTAAACTTATGTAAAAAGATTAGTTGCATAAATTCATTTAATGAAATAAATGAACTTATACTAAAAGGAAACTTACATAACGTAGATTTAACTATAAAAGATATAACAAATCAAGAAATAAAAACTCTACCTGCAGATACTACTTCTGCAAATTTTGGAAAATTAAATGAGAAAGCCACAAAGGAAGACATTGCACTTGGAATTGCAAATATGGTATTTGAAGTCATTGGTATGATGGCAGTCTTCTGGACACAAAATACAAACATTAAGGATATAATTGTTGTAGGAAGTGTTGCTACAATGCCATATATGAGAACAGTTTTTACCAAGATAGAAAAAATGTATAATTTAAAATTTATAATTCCAAATGAAGCAGAATTTGCAACAGTCATTGGTGCAATAAAGCTAGCAGTTTAAAAATAACATAAGAAAATAAAGATACAAAGGAGGTACATAAATGTACATATTTAATAAAATAACAGTAAACCCACAATTACCAAAGCCTATAGAAAGATTAAGTGAGATATCAGAAAATCTATGGTGGTCTTGGAATACGGAATTTCTAAAGATATTTAAAGAAATAGACATAGATTTATGGGAAAGATGTGGTAAAAATCCAGTAAAGTTTTTAAAAAATGTAGAACAAGAAAAGCTTGAAAGAGCAGCTACTAACTTAGAGATTTTGAAGGATTATAGAACAAATGTAGAAAACTTTGATGACTATATGAAAAGCAGAAATACGTGGTTTAATAAACAATATCCAGAAAACAAAGAGGATATAATTGCATATTTTTCAGCAGAATATGGATTAGATGAGACTATTCCAATATATTCAGGAGGACTAGGCATATTATCTGGAGACCACTTAAAGTCTGCAAGTGATTTGGGAATTCCCCTAGTAGCAATAGGTCTATTATATAAAAATGGATATTTTAATCAAACAATAGATAAAAATGGTCAACAACAAACTGTGTATACAGATATAGAATTGGAAAACTTACCAATAAAACCAGTAAAAGATGAAAACGGAGAAGATTTAATAATAAATATAAAAATGGTAAAAGAAAAACTATACATAAAGGTATGGAAAATATGTGTAGGTAGAGTGAAATTATATTTATTGGACACAGATATAGATGAAAATAAAGAAGCAAACAGAGGAATTACACTTAAATTGTACGGTGGAGACCAAGAAATGAGAATAAAACAAGAAATGGTTCTTGGCATCGGTGGAGTTAGGTTATTAGAAGAGCTTAATATAAAACCAACGGTATACCATATGAACGAAGGACACTCATCTTTCCTTGTTTTAGAAACAATTAAAAATACAATAAAAGAAAAAGAATTAGCATTTAACATAGCAAAAGATATTGTTACAGCAAAAACAGTATTTACAACACACACACCAGTACCAGCAGGAAATGATGTATTCCCTACAACACTTGTTGAAAAATACTTTGATGGATATTGGAAAGATTTAGGAATTTCAAAAGAAGAATTTTTAGAATTAGGAATGAAACCAAAAGAAACCAATAAAAACACCTTCAATATGGGAATATTAGCATTAAAAGTAGCAGGAAAGAAAAATGGAGTAAGTAAATTACATGGAACAGTTTCAAGAGAACTATTTTCAGATGTATGGCCTAATATTGCACCACAAGAATCACCAATAACATATGTAACAAATGGAATACACACTTGCTCATGGCTTGCACCAAATTTAAAAGAATTATATAATAAATATTTAGAACCATACTGGCAAGATAAAATGTATTTAGATGAAACTTGGAAGAGGATTGAGAAAATTCCAAATATGGAACTATGGGAGGCTCATAAATTAAGAAAAGTAAAGTTATTAAAACTTGTTAGAGACAACGTTACAACAAGATTAAAAAACAATGGTACTCATTATGAAAAAATAAAAGAGATAGTATCAAAACTAAACCCGGAAGCTCTAACAATAGGTTTCGCACGTAGATTTGCAACATATAAAAGAGCAACACTAATATTTAAAGATTTAGAAAGAATGACACAAATATTAAATGATGAATCAAGGCCAGTACAAATAATATTTGCAGGAAAAGCACATCCAGCAGATAAAGAAGGTCAAGAATTAATTAAATATATCCACGAAATATCAATGATGCCACAATTCAAAGGAAAAATCTTCTTGCTTGAAAACTATAACATAAATGTAGCAAGATATTTAGTATCAGGTGTAGACGTATGGCTTAATACACCACGTAGACCAATGGAGGCATCAGGAACAAGTGGAGAAAAAGCATCAGTAAATGGAGTAGTAAATTGTAGTATACTAGATGGCTGGTGGGCAGAAGGATACAACTTCAAAAATGGATGGGCAATAGGCACAAACGAAGAATACCTTTCATATGAAGAACAAGATTTAGCAGATAGCGAAAGTATATACACAATACTAGAAAATAAAATAATACCAGCATATTATAACAAAGACGAAAAAGGAATATCTGCACAATGGATGACCCTTATGAAAAACTCAATAATGTCTACAGGAGGAAAATACAGTACAGCAAGAATGTTAGTAGATTACACAGAAAAGCTATATATGCCATTATGTAATCTAACCAATAAATATTACAATGGTTTAGAAAATGTTACAGAATACAACAAAATAAAACAAAACCTATATGAAAACTGGAATGACATAAAAATCACTCAAGAAAACAACTTAGACAACATAATAATAGATGCTGGAAATAAAATAGAAGTAAAATGCAAAGTAGAACTACCTAACATAGAAAAAGAATATATACAAACAGAATGCTATTACGGAAAAATACTAGAAAACGGAATAGTAGAAGAAGTTGGAATAGTACCAATGAAGTTAATATCAGAAGACACACAAAACAAAACATATGAATATGAAGCAGAAATAGAATTAAAAACAGGAGGAAACTTTGGGTATACCTTTAGAGTAATGCCAAAACACGATATGTTATTAGATCCAGCAAACCTAAATTTAGTAAAATGGATAACAGAATAAAACAAAATATAGGGCAGACGTAAAGGTCTGCCCTAAAATGTTTTTACATTTTTTATATTGACACTACGTTTTTGAAATGATAAAATCTAAGAAAATAAAATTGAAAGGAAATGAATTGTATGAGAAAAACTAAAATAGTGTGTACATTAGGTCCTGCAACAGACAATGAAGAAATTTTAAAAAAACTCATGTTAGAAGGAATGAATGTTGCAAGAATAAATTTCTCACATGGAAATTATCAGGATCAGGAGAATAGAATAAATATGTTTAAAAAAGTAAGGGATGAGCTAAAGTTGCCAGTGCCATTACTTTTAGATACACAAGGACCAGAGATAAGAATTGGAAAATTTGAAGAAAATAAAATCTACTTAGATAAAGGGCAAGAATTTACATTAACAAATAGTGATGAATTAGGAGATAAAACAAAGGTATCAATAACATATAAAACCTTATATAAAGAAATAGATGTTGGAAGAACAATACTTGTAAATGATGGAACAATAGAGTTAGAAGTAAAAGAGATAAAAGATAAAGATATAGTTTGTAAAGTCCTTCAAGGAGGAAAACTTACAAATAGAAAGAGTATTAATATACCAGATTTTATTGTAACACTTCCAGGAATCACCAAGAAAGACATTGAAGACATAAAATATGGAATAAAAGCAGGATTTGACTATATTGCGGCATCCTTTGTAAGAAAACCTCAAGACGTGCTAGAAATAAGAAAAGTACTAGAACAAAATGGTGGAGAGCATATAAAAATAATATCAAAAATAGAAAACAGAGAAGGAATAGAAAATTTTGATGAAATACTAAATGTATCAGATGGAATAATGGTAGCAAGAGGAGACCTAGGAGTTGAAATACCTATTGAGGAGGTTCCAATTTTTCAAAAAGAATTTATAAAAAAGACATACAAACAAGGAAAACCAGTAATAACAGCAACACAAATGCTAGAATCTATGATAAGCAATCCAAGACCAACAAGAGCAGAGGTAAGCGATGTTGCAAACGCAATATATGATGGAAGCAGTAGTATAATGCTCTCTGGTGAAACAGCTTCAGGAGAATATCCGGTAGAATGTGTAAAAACAATGAATAGAATTGCCACCAAAATAGAATCATCAATAAAATATTGGAAAAGATTTAAATCAAGAGAATATAATTTAATAGATTCTGATTGCGAGTTTATTATGAACTATGCAGTATGTACAACAGCTATGAATGTTGAAGCAAAGGCAATTATTGCTTACACGAACACAGGAGACACAGCAAGAATGGTATCAAGCTTTGGACCAGAATGTCCAATATTTGCAATAACACAAAATGAAGTAATATATAGACAATTAGGACTATGTTGGGGAATAATACCAAAGCTATTTGATGAGCAACCAAATATAGATGTACTATTACATAAAGGATTAGATAAATTAAGAGAAGAAAACTTCTTAAATAAAGGCGATAAAGTAGTTATAGCAGGTGGAACAAAAGTACTTACAGATATACCAACAGGAGATGTAGCAAAAAACAATGTAATGGGAGGAGTTGTTGAAATATAATGGAACCAATGTTTATTTTAGCAATAGTTTTAGTAAGCATAGTACTATTAAAGATTATATTTAAATTAGATATAAAAAAAGCAGAAACGCTGACGGAAAATAAGGAGCTAGAAAAGCTTACAGATAAATTTCCGGAAAATGTGGAAGTAGCAAAAGAGATGCTTAAAATGCTTAAAAACGAAAAAGTAAAAATAGAGGAAGCAAAAAACACCCAAACAAGTTTATATATAGTAGTTACAGATAAAATATTAATAGCAGATATGAAAAATAATTATGGTAGATTACAAACAATAGCACATGAATGCTTACACTCAGTGCAAGACAGAAGGTTACTATTATTCAACTTTATTTTCTCAAACATATTAATACTATATTGGTTAATAATATGTATACTAACAATAGCAAATGTTATTACAAATATATCAATGCCAATATTTGCATTATTACTAATGGCTACAATAAAACTAATAGTACGAGGCTTCTTAGAAACAGATGCAATGACAAAATCTAAATATTTAGCAAAAGAATACATAGAAAGCAAAAATATATTAACAAAAGAAGAAACCAACAGCTTATTAGAAAAATATGAAGAAATAAACAAACAAGGAGTACCATTTACACTTGTTCACATACTATCAGGTTCATTTCTTGGAATACTTATGTATGCATTAATTGCGTTAATAACATAAATAAATTCATGCAATTCGATTTTCGAATTGCATATTTTTTTTCATATAAAATACAATTAAAGAGGAGGACGAAGATGAGAAAAAAGAGTAGAATTAACCAGATGTTAGAAATGCCTAGAGAAATTAACAATAAAGAACCCAAAATAACAATTATTTCCTTTGACGAAATTTTAATAGAAAATTATAAGGGCATATTAGAATATGAAGAGTTCTTTATAAAAGTAGATACTGAAATTGGCACAGTAAATATAAATGGCTACAAACTCACACTAGAACAGATTACAGAGGAAGATATTGCAATAAAAGGAACAATAAAAAGCATAGACTTAGAAAAAGAATGAAGTGGGGTGAACTTTGTTGTTTGTACGAATAATGCTAAATTATTTTAAAGGTTATGTAAGAATAAGAGTAGAAGGATTTTTTATTGAAAGATTCATAAATATGTGTATAAGTAAAAGAATATTACTTATGGACATACAGAGAGAAAAGTCAAGTATAATGTATGCAAAAGTAGGATTAGCTGATTACAAAAAATTAAGACAAATAGCAAAAAAAACAAAATCAAAAGTAAAAATCCAAAGTAGAAAAGGTTTGCCTTTTATCTTACATAAATATAGAAAAAGAAAGATATTCCTAGCACTATTTATGGTAATTATTATAGGAATAATTATTTCTTCAAATTACATATGGAATATAGAGGTAGTAGGAAATGTAAATATATCTACAAGAGAAATAATACAGAGTTTAGAAGCAAGTGGACTTACAATTGGCACTTCAAAAAATGACATAGATACAGACACTATCATAAATAAAATAAGACTAAGTAGAGATGATGTTGCATGGATTGGAATAACTGTAAAAGGTACAAATGCCATAGTAAAAGTAAAAGAAGCCGATAAAGCCCCAAATATTCTTGATGAAAATAAATATTGTAACATTATAGCAGATAAAACCGGAATGATAACAAAAATAAATGTACAAAATGGAACGGCAACAGTTAAGGTAGGAGATATAGTGGAAAAAGGTATGACATTAGTAAATGGATACTTAGAAGGAAAATATACAGGAACAAGATATGTGCATGGAGCAGCAGAAATAGAAGCAAAAATATGGTACACAAAAAAAGAAAAGGCTTCACTTGTTCAACAAATTGCAGTGCAAACAGGAAACGAAGAAAAAAAGTACAGTATAAAATTTAAAAAAAATAAAATAAATTTGTTCAAAACCCTTTCAAAATTTGAAAAATATGATACAATAAATGAGGATAAAAAATTAATGTTATTTTCAAATTTTTATTTACCCATAGAAATAATAAAAACAACAAATAAAGAATATGTATTACAAGAAATTACATATACAGAAGAACAAGTAATAGAAATATTAACAAAAAAGCTAAAAAAAGAGCTTTTACAAGAGATAAAAGAGCAAAACAATATAGTAAATACTAATATAAATACAAACTTAGAAGATGGATATGTAGAAGTAGAAGTAACATATGAGGTGCTAGAAAATATGGGTATAGAGCAAGAGATAAATTTTTAGAAAAGGGTGATCATATGGAGCAAAGAAGTTTAAAAGTAATTGAAACTGACAAAACATTTTTTGCAAAAATAAGTAGCACAATATCAAAAATACTTATTCCTACAAGAGTAGGGCTAAATGGCGTAATGATTTCCATAAAGAGAAACAGCTTAATAAAAGCATATAATAATTATCTAGAAAATAACACAGAAGAAAATTCTAAAAAATATGAAGATAGTTATGCTTTATATCTTGAATCAATAGATAAATATATAATGGATTCACTATATAAAAAAGTAAAAAGTAACACTGCAACAGATTTTGAAAGAGAAGCTATCTCAAAGTACTACTTTGTAGTAAGTTTAAAAAACAAAAATTATCTAGAATATAAATATAAGAAACAAGAGTATTTGTTAAGAATAGATTATGAAACAGTAAGTATTATGAAAAATGAAAAAACGGTCAATAAATATAAACAGTTTTATGTTGAAAAAATGGATAGTTTGTATAAAGGATTACTAAAGAATTATTCGGTAGCAATAACAGATAATGTACACGAAACAAACGAAGCATATGAGAAAATATTTAAAACTCTAGAAAAATATATAATGGAAATATTACCAGTAAAAATAGAACTTGGAGACGAAACTGCAAAAGAGGAGTATGAAAAATTTATACACACAACAGTAGGCAAATTAGATGAGAAGGATAAAATTATGCAAAAAGTAGCCTTGCTAGGAGTAAGCAGAAAAATATTCATACACAGTTTACCACTAGCAGCTACTGAAAAATGTTACATTAAATTACTAAAAGATTTAAGAGAGTTAATTGTAAATAGTAAAACAGAACCAAAAAGAAATAATGTATATGCAACACTTTTTGATGTAATAGAAGACTACAATGTAAAGATTTTATCAACAAAAGTTTACTGGGACAGGCCAGAGGAAAGACTAGAATATAAAAAGTTCTGGAAAAAATACGAAAAAATAAAAAACAATACAGAGAAAAAGCAAATACTGTTCTTGAAGGAAGATATTAAAAAACTAAATATAAATAGAAAAAAATATGAGAAAGTTATTGGATTACACAAAGAGAGATTAACTAAAATGGGTGCAATGAAAACAATAGCACCAACAACAAAAACTTACAGTAGAATGGTATATAATAAGAGGTCGGCATAAAATGGATATATTAGAATTAAATTATTTAGACATAGAAGAGAATAAAGAATATGAAGAAATAATAAGAAAAGTATTAAATAAATGCTTTGAAGAGGAAAAACTAGAAAACAAAAAGCTATATGTGAATGTAGTTTTAACAGATTCTAAAAATATACAATCAATTAATAAAAAGCATAGAGGAATTGATAGACCAACAGATGTGTTATCTTTCCCAATGTTCAAAAAGGGAGAACTAGATAACCTAAAAATAAAAAATGAAGATATATTAGGAGATATGGTAATATCAATAGAAAAAGTAAAACAGCAAGGAGAAGAATATGGACATACCTTTAAAAGAGAGCTTGCATATATGGTGGTACACTCATTTTATCACTTATTAGGATATGACCATATGACAAAAAATGATAAAAAAGAAATGAGACAAAAGGAAGAAGACATACTACAAAAATTAGATATAAATAGAAAGGGTGAATAAAATGAAAAAAAACAAAGGTGGAAAAATAGCAATAATAATTTTAATTTTAATGATAATAGTATTAGCAGGTGTTCTAGGTGTGAAGATTCTGAAGGACAAAAAAACACCAGAACTTGTATCAAAAGAAAAACAAGAGGAGACACCAGCTCCAGAAGTGAAAGAAGTTCAAATAGTAAATGAGAAGTCTAAATCAAGACCATATGCAGTAATGATAAATAACAACCATTCAGCATGGCCACAATGTGGTTTGCAGGATGCATATTTAGTATATGAAATAATTGCAGAAGGTGGAATAACAAGAATGATGGCACTATTTAAAGACAAAGATACTACTAAGATTGGTTCAATAAGAAGTGCAAGACATTATTTCTTAGATTATGCAAACGAAAATGATGCGATATATATACATTGGGGAGGAAGCCCACAAGCATATAAAAAATTAGGGTCTATGGATCACATAGATGGAATTGCACTAGAAAGAACAGTGTTTTTTAGAGATAAGACTTTAAAAAGAGACTATGAACACACAGGTTTTACAAGTATGCAAAACGTAAAAGAATATGCAGAAAAGAAGGGTTATACAAGAGATACAAATAAAGATTTATTATTAAATTATAGTGCAGAAGAAATTGAAATGGATAAACTAGAAGGTGCAGAAAAAGCAACATCAGTATATATAAAATACTCAAATTATCACTCAACAAGTTATGAATATGATAAAGAAAATAAAACATATAAAAGAAGTATGAGTGGAAAACCAAATGTGGATTTAGTAACAGGAGAGCAATATACTGCAAAAAATATAATTATATACAAAGTAGGAAATTACACATTAAATGATGGAGAAGGAAAAGGTAGACAAGAACTAGAAAACATTGGAAATGGTACAGGATACTTAGTAACAGGAGGATATGTAGTTCCAATAACATGGGAAAAAAACTCACATAGTGCTCAAACAGTATACAAATATACAAGCGGACAAGAAATTACAGTTAATGACGGAAGTACATATATACAAATTTGCCCACTAAATGCTACAATTACAATTGAAGCACCAGAAACAGAACTACCAGAAAACACAACAGAATAATAACTGTAAAGACAGACGCCCTAGGGGACCATATTTGTTTTCATAGGTGGAGATGGAAGTCCGCCATCTACAGAAAATCTAATATAAAAGAGAGGAACACAATAATGTCAAACTTTAAATCGGGTTTTGTGTCTATAATAGGAAGAACAAACGTAGGAAAATCAACACTTATCAACAGTTTAACTGGGGAAAAAGTTGCAATAACAGCTAATAAATGCCAAACAACAAGAACAGCAATAAAAGCAATTATAAATAGAGAAAATTCGCAGATAATATTTATAGACACTCCTGGAATTCACAAACCAAAAACTAAACTTGGAAATACAATGATAGAAACAGTATGGGCTTCTGTTCCAAATTCAGATGTAACACTATTTATAATAGACGCAACTTCAGACAAAATAGGAACAGGAGATAAAATAATATTAGATAAAATAAAGGAACTAAAAAGAAAAACTATATTAGTTATAAACAAAATAGACTTAATAGAAAAAGAAAAACTATTTAAGGTTATAGAACTATACAAAAATGAATATGAATTTGAAGCAATAATACCAGTTAGCAGTTTGGAGAACGACAACACAGAAGTTATATTAAAAGAAATAGAAAAAATACTTCCAGAAGGACTAGCATATTACGACATAGACCAATACACAGACCAAACAGAAAGACAAATGGTGGAAGAGATTATAAGAGAAAAAGCTCTAAAATTATTAGACGAAGAAATTCCACACGGAATATATGTAGAAACACAAAAAATGAAATTAAGAAAAACTGTAAAAAATGAAGATATTTATGACATAGAAGCAATTATATACACGTTAAGAGAGTCACACAAAGGCATAATAATAGGTAAAAATGGAAACATGCTAAAAAGAATAGGAATGTATGCAAGACAAGATATTGAAAAAATGCTACAAACAAAAGTAAATTTAAAAATATGGGTAAAAGTAAAAGAAGATTGGCAAAATAATAACAGCATAGTTAGTAAATTTAAATTAAAATAAAAGTATAAAATAAATAAAATTACAGAAAATATTTTTAAAGAATTAACGAGGGGGATGAAAAGTATGATAAGACAAATTGCATGGAATACATTCAAAAATACAGGTAATATAGATACATTTTTAGAATATAAACAAGTAGAGGATATAGAAAAAGTTATAAAGGTGAAGGAATATGAGAACAGTCAAAACAAAAGGAATAATAATTGCTGAAAAAATAATGTCTGATTTTGACAAAATACTTACAATATTAACACCAAATTTAGGAAAAATAGAGTGCATTGCAAAAGGAGCAAGAAGGCCAAAGAGCCTTTTAATGGCAGGCACTCAATTTTTATGTTTTGGAGAATATATACTATACAAAGGACAAGATAACTACAGCATAAACTCTTGCGAAACCATAGAACTATTTTATAATATAAGAACAGATTTAGATAAATTAAAATACGCAGTATATATCACAAAAATAGTAAATGATGTAACAACTGAAAACCAAAACAATTATAAAGTGTTACAGCTATATCTAAATACATTATATGTAATATCAAATACAGATAAAAACTTAGAATTAATAACCTCAATATTTAGATTAAGATTACTTTCAATAATAGGATATAGACCAGAAATAAGAGAATGTAAAATATGCAAACAAAAAGAAAAATTAAGTAAATTCAGCATAAAAGATAATGGATTCAAATGTGAAATATGTGGCAAAGAAGATAAAGGTGCAATAGATATGTGCGAAACAACCAAAGATGCAATAAGATATATAATTTTAGCAGATGCAAAAAAAATATATTCATTCCAAATACCGCAAGACGCAATAGAAGAACTAAAAATAATATCAAAACTATACTTAACAGAGAAACTAGAAAAAGAATACAAATAAACTTAAAACCTTGTCCATATTGGGGCAAGGTCTTATTTTGCTATTGACAAAATATGTATATATTGATAAAATACTAACGAAAGGAATAATATGAAAGATACAGTAGTTTTAGGAATAGAATCTAGTTGCGATGAAACTTCTGCAGCAATTGTAGTAAATGGGAGAAGAGTATTATCAAATGTAATAAATTCACAAATAGATATACATACTATTTATGGAGGAGTAGTACCAGAAATAGCATCAAGATGTCATGTTGAGGTTATAAATCAAGTTGTAAAGGAAGCAATAAAAAAAGCAAATATGCAATTAGAAGATATAGATGTTGTAAGCTGTACATATGGACCAGGTTTAGTAGGTGCATTGCTAGTAGGCGTATCATATGCAAAAGGCTTAGCATATGCTTTGCAAAAGCCACTAGTAGGTGTAAATCATATAGAAGGACATATAGCAGCAAATTATATAACATATCCAGAGCTTGAACCGCCATTTTTATGCTTAATAATTTCAGGAGGACACACTCATCTAGTAAAGATAATAAATTATACAGATTTTGAAATATTAGGAAGGACGAAGGATGATGCGATAGGAGAAAGCTATGATAAAGTTGCAAGAGTAATAGGACTAGGATATCCAGGAGGACCTAAAATAGATAAACTAGCATATGAAGGAAATGCAAACATCGAATTACCAAAATCAAAAATAGAAGGATTAAATTTTAGTTTTAGTGGAATAAAAACGGCAGTGATAAATTTACACCACAAAAATCCTGAAATAAATAAAGCAGATTTATGTGCAAGTTTCGAAAAAGTAACAACAGAAATGTTAATTGATAATGTAATAAAAGCAGTAGAAGAAAATAAGATAAGAAAGGTAGTATTGGCAGGAGGAGTATCAGCAAATACGTATATAAGAAAAGAGTTTAAAAAATTAGGAGAACAAAAAAATATAAAAATATATCATCCAGAATTAAAACTATGTACAGATAATGCTGCAATGATAGCAGCTGCAGCATATTATAATTACGAAAATGGCAAAACATCTGAATTAAAATTAAATGCAGTACCAAATTTGAAACTAGGAGGTTAGCATGGCAATTTATACAATTTCAGATTTACACTTATCTTTAGGTATGAATAAGCCAATGGACATATTTGGAGATAACTGGGAAAATCATGATAAAAAAATAAGAAGTAATTGGATAAAAAAAGTAAAAGAAGAAGACCTAATACTACTACCAGGAGATTTTTCATGGGCTATGTATATACAAGACGCAAAAAAAGATTTTGAATATCTAAACGAATTGCCAGGAACAAAGCTTTTACTGAAAGGCAATCACGATTATTGGTGGGAATCTTTAAAAAGAATGAGGGAATTTTTAAAAGAAAATAATTTTAGTAAAATTGACTTCATATATAATAATAGTTATATATGGGAGAATAAAATAATAGTAGGCACAAGAGGATGGTCAGAACAAGAAGAAAATCCAGAAAAAATAATACGTAGAGAAAACCTAAGACTAGAACTATCTATTCAAGATGGAATAAAAAAATTTGGAGATGATAAAGAAATAATAGTATGTATGCATTATCCACCATTTAATGGATATGAAAGTCCAGAATTAAATTTTATAGAAACAATGAAAAAATATAATATAAAGATATGTATATATGGACACATACATGGTGAAGTTGGAAAGGAAGCGAAGAAGGGCAATATAGATGGTATAAAATTTGTAATGGCAAGTTCAGATCAAACAAATTTTGATTTGATAAAAATAGCATAATCACAAAAGGTCGCTGTTCTAGGCGACCTTAACTAAAATGAAAGGAAAAGATTTATATGAAAATTTTGACTATTGGTGACATTATTGGAAATAGTGGAGTAAAGAAAGTAAAGGAGATTATTCCAGAATATAAAAAACAAAACAACATAGACTTTATAATTGCAAATGGAGAAAATTCAGCAGATGGAATGGGAATAACTCTAAAAATATATGAGACATTAAAAGACTCTAAAGTAGATATGGTAACAATGGGAAACCACACTTGGGGTAAAAAGGAAATATTTAATTTTATTAATGATGAAAAAATAATAAGACCTGCAAATTATCCAGCAGGAGTTCCTGGAGAAGGATATAGAATACAAGAATGTAATGGAAAGAAAATAGCAGTAATTAATTTATTAGGTAGAGTAAATGTAACAGTATTAACAGAAAATCCATTTTTGAAGGCAGATGAAATATTAGATAAAATAAAAAATAAGGCAGATATAATAATAGTAGACTTTCACGCAGAAGCAACAGCAGAAAAAATAGCAATGGGTTATTATCTAGATGGCAGAGTAACCTGTGTTTTTGGAACACATACGCATATACAAACTGCAGATGAACAAATACTAGAAAAAGGAACAGGATATATAACAGACATAGGAATGACAGGTCCAAAAAAATCCGTGATAGGAATGGAGGTTGCAACATCAATAAAAAGATTTGTAACAGCTTTACCAGAAAGATATAAAGTAAGTGATGATAAAGAAATCATTTTAACAGGCTGCATTTTAGAAATAAATGACGAAAACGGTCGAATGGAAAAAATTAAGAGAATAAAATTGTAAAAAAAGCGAAAAATAGGTCATTTTATGCGATGAAAACTTCCAGAATTTTCCAAAAATATATAGACAAAACCCTAAAAATATAATATAAATATAACGTAACAAATGAAATAAAAAACAACGTTACAAAAAATATTTTTAGGAGGAAAAATATGGAGATTTTAAAAATTTCATCAAAATCAAACCCAAATTCAGTAGCAGGAGCAATTGCAGGACTAGTAAAGGAGAACAACAAAGCAGAGATGCAAGCAATAGGCGCAGGAGCGTTAAATCAAGCTGTAAAGGCGGTAGCAATAGCAAGAGGATTTGTTGCACCAGCAGGAGTAGATTTAGTATGTATACCAGCTTTTGCAGAAGTAGAGGTAGAAGGAGAAAATCGAACAGGAATGAAACTCATAATAGAGTCTAGAAAATAAATTAAATTAATGTCAATGGGGACGGAGTATTTTGACAAGCATTTATGAACATTTGCATAGATAATGTCAGGAGACTTCGTCCCTATTAGCATAAAAAGAGAGGAAATTATTGTGAATACAAAATATTTTAAAAATGTTTTTATAATTACAATAGTTATACTAATAATAGTAGGAATATATGTTGTTTACATAAAAAACAATATTAAACAAAATAGTGTTCAAGTTCAAAATAAAGAAATAGTAATATCAAAAGAAATAATCATAGGAATAACAAATTTTGATACTATAAATCCAGTTTTAACCAAAAACCTTGAAATTCAACACATAACAAAATTAATATATGAGCCATTAATAAACATCACACAAGATTTTAATACAAAACCGGAAATAGCAGAGGAATGCTCAAAAATAAATGACCTAACATATTTAATAAAATTAGATGAAAATAAAAGATGGTCAAATGGCAAGCCAGTAACAGTAGAAGATGTAGAATACACAATAAAAAGTATAAGAGATTCAGATTCAATATACAAAGAAAATGTAAAACAAATTGAAAATATCGAAAAAGTAAATGAAGATACTTTTAAAGTACATTTAAGAGAACCGGTAGATTTTTTTGAATACTTATTGTGCTTTCCCATAATAAAAGAAAATCCTCAAAATCCTAATATACCAATGCACACAGGAAAATATCAAATTACAAATATAAACGAAAATCAAATAATAATAGAGGGAGAAGAACAAACAATAATCATAAAAATTTTAAAAAACACAACAGAGCTATATAATGACTTTACAAGAAAAAATGTAGATTTAATAATAACAGGAAATACAAATTATGAAAAATATATAGGAAACATAGGATTTGAAGAAAAAAAGATAATAGGCAGAGAGTTTTACTATATATCATGTGAGAATATAGATAATACTGAAACCAGAAAAACTTTAAATAGTAATATAAATAAAGAAAAATTAGTATATGATTTGTACAATAGAAAATACATAGTAGTCGATTTTCCATTAGAATATGGAAGTTATTTAAATAAAGAAAAAACTATAAAAAATGTTGAAACTACAAGTAATCAAGAAACCTTTACACTTTTTACCAAGTCGGAGAATATAGAAATAGCAAAAAAAATAAAAGAGCAATTAGAAGAAAAAAATATAAAGATAAAAATACAAAACTATCAAAACACAAAAGCAGATTTATTATTAAAAAAGGAAATTGTACCAATAACACCAGAGATAAGACAATACTTTAAAAATGAGCAAACAAAAGAAAGAATAAGAAAAACTGTATTGATAGAAAATAAAGAAATATTAAAAGAAGAATATAATAAAATAATTGACGATTACTATAACGAAATTCCATTTATAAGCTTATATTTCAACACTTACATAATACTTCACACAAATACTTTAAAAGGTGATTTTTCAGGTAATTGGTATAATATGTTCTACAACATAAATACGTGGTACAAGATAATATGAATATTATAAAAGGTATTGCAATTAAAATATATGTTGTGTAAAATATATGTTAGAAATTATGGAGGAACTTATTATGAACAATTATGTAACAATAATAGGAGGGGGATTAGCAGGTTCAGAGGCAGCTTATCAAGTAGCCAAAAGAGGAATAAAAGTTAAACTATATGAAATGAAACCAGAAAAATTCTCACCTGCACATAGCAGTAATAATTTAGCAGAAATTGTATGTAGCAATTCATTTAAATCAAATAGTATAACAAATGCTTGTGGACTATTAAAGGAAGAATTAAGAAAGCTAGACTCATTATTAATTAGAGTAGCAGATGAAACAAAGGTACCAGCAGGACAAGCTTTAGCAGTAGATAGAGAAAAGTTTTCTAAAAGAATTACAGAAGAAATTAGCAACAATTCCAATATAGAAATAATAAGAAAAGAAGTAGATAAAATAGATGGCAAAAATGGAATAGTTATAATTGCAACAGGACCACTTACCTCAGAAAAAATGGCAGAGCAAATTATAAAGCTCACAGAAAAAGAAAGACTTGCATTTTATGATGCAGCAGCACCAATAATTGAAAAAGAAAGCATAAATTTCGACATTGCATTTTATGGAGATAGATATGAGAAAGAAGGAGATAGCAGTTATATAAATCTTCCAATGAATAAAGAAGAATATGAAAGGTTCTACAATGAGCTAGTAAATGCTGAAGTAGTAACGCTACACGATTTTGAAAAAAAGGAAATATTTGAAGGATGTATGCCCATAGAAGTAATGGCCAAAAGGGGAGAAGACACCATAAGATTTGGACCATTAAAGCCAGTAGGTTTTACAGACCCACGAACAAAGTCAAGACCATATGCAATAGTTCAACTAAGACAAGATAATAGTAATGGAACTCTATACAATATGGTAGGTTTCCAAACAAACTTAAAATTTGGAGAGCAAAAAAGGGTACTTTCTATGATACCAGGATTAGAAAATGCGGAATTTGTAAAATATGGAGTAATGCACAGAAATACATTTATAAATTCTCCAGAGCTATTAGATAATACATATAATTTAAAACAGAATCCAAACATATACTTTGCAGGACAAATAACAGGAGTAGAAGGATATGTTGAATCAATTGCATCAGGACTAGTTGCAGGAATAAATGTAGCATTTGACTTTAGAAACAAAGGGAAAAAGATTATGTTTCCAAAAGAAACAGTCATTGGTGCATTATCCCAATATATATCAACCACCAATTTAAACTTTCAACCAATGAATGCAAATTTTGGAATATTACCTCCATTAAAAGAAAGGATAAAAGATAAACAACTAAGATACAATAAAATGGCAGAAAAATCACTGACAATTTTAAAGAATTATCAAAAAATGATTGAATTTTGATTTGGAAAATGTTACAATTAATATGCACTAAAATTCGACAAGAAATATGTTTTAGGGGGAAATATCATGAAGGATATTAAAATTTTTGCTTGTAATTCAGCAGAAAGTTTCACACAAGAGATATGTGATACATTAGGCTTACCGTTGGGTAAGAAAGAATCGTTTAAATTTACAAATGATAATAACTTTGTTCAGTTATTAGAAACAGTTAGAGACCAAGATGTTTTTATAGTACAAACAACAATGCCACCAGTAAATGAAAGAATAATGGAATTATTAATAACAATTGAAGCGGTAAAACGAGCATCAGCAAAAAGAATAACAGTAGTTTTACCATATTTTATGTATTCAAGGTCAGATAAAAAAGATCAACCACGAATACCAGTAACAGCAAAATTAATGGCAACCTTATTAGAAGCAGCAGGAACAGATAGAATAATAACATGCGACTTACATAATTCAGCAATACAGGCATATTTTGATATTAATTGTGATAGACTAACTGCAAAACACTTATTAGAAAAATACTTTAAAAATAAAAATTTAGAAAACATAGTAGTAGTAGCAACAGATGCAGGAAGTTCTAAAAAAGCGTATAAGTATTCTCATTTCTTCGATTGCCCACTTGCATTGATAGATAAAAGAAGAGATGACAACAATGATAGAGCAGTAGCAACTAACATAATTGGAGATATAAAAGGAAAAACAGCTTTAATATTTGATGATGAAGTGAGCACAGCGGGAACATTAGTTGAAGCGGCTAATATATTAAAAGAATATGGAGCAAAAGAAATATATGCAGGAGCAACACATGGAGTATTAGTAGGACCTGCAATTGAAAGAATAAAAAATTCTCCAATAAAAGAATTAGTTGTAACAAATACAATTCCAATTGAACCAGAAAAAATGATAGATAAAATAAAAGTGGTTTCAATAGCACCATTATTTGCAGAAGCAATTAAGAGAATAAATGAATCAAATCCTTTAGGAGATTTATTCGAATATGATAAATAATTTAAAAGTACTAAATAGGAGTTTTTCTATTTAGTACTTGTTTTTAACATATCATTTTTTAAGTTCCATAAATCCTGAGATAAATCAACATAGAATTTATGTGGATTATGAATACGTTTTACTTCCTCCCATAAAATATCTAATTCCTCTTTACAGTGATTCGATATTTCAGTTAGTGTAGGAGAATTGTATACTAAATTACCACCTTTAAATATCTGCTCCTGCAAAGGTTTAAAGGTGTAATTAACTAACGTTTTCTTTCTCCAAGGGTTTTCAGGATCAAATATAACGTAATTAGAAGTTGGAATAATTTCGTCAGCTAAAGCAATAACATCTGCCAAAGCCATATTAGTGTCTTTGGAATAGAATCTATATACTTTTTTGAAACCAGGATTTGTAATTTTTGTTACATTTTCTGAAATTTTAATTTTTGGTATAATCTTAGAATCCTTCTCAAGGGCACACAATTTATAAACCCCACCAAAAACAGGAGTACTTTTAGCAGTAATTAAATTTTCACCAACACCAAAAGAGTCAATTTGTGCATCTTGTTCTAGCAATGAGTAAATTATATTTTCGTCTAAAGAGTTACTTGCACAGATTTTACAATCCTCAAAACCAGCTTCATCAAGTCTTTTACGAACCTCCTTAGATAGATATGCTAAATCACCACTATCCAATCTTACAGCCTTTGGTCTAAAACCTTTTGGAAGTAGAACGTCATTAAAAACTTTTATAGCATTTACAATGCCTGATTGAATAGTATTGTAAGTATCAATAAGCAAGGTACAATCATCTGGATACATTTCAGCATATGCCTTAAAAGCATCATATTCAGAATCAAAACTTTGTATAAAACTATGCGCCATTGTACCACTAGCTATTGCTCCGAATTCCTTTGCTGTATATGTACAAGAGGTCCCAATACATCCGCCAATAACTGCAGCCCTAGCACCAAGAACAGCTGCATCAACAGAATGGGCACGCCTTGCACCAAACTCCATAACAGGTCTACCTTTTGCAGCAGACACAATTCTAGTAGTTTTAGTAGCAATTAAAGATTGATGATTAATAATCATTAAAAGCATTGTTTCTAAAAGTTGAGCTTCAATAATTGGAGCTCTTACAGTAAGTAAAGGTTCATTAGGAAAAATAAATGTACCTTCAGGAATAGCCCAAACATCACCTGTAAATTTAAAATTACTCAAGTAATCTAAAAAACCATCGGAAAATTTATTTAAACTTCTTAAGTAAGAAATATCTTCAGCATCAAATCTTAAGTTCTTAACATAATCAATAACCTGCTCTAGCCCTGCACAAATAGCATAACCACCGGCCATCCGGTATTTTTCTAAAAAAAACGTCAAAATATGCAATAGTATTTTGCATATTATTTCCAAAATATCCATTAGACATAGTAAGTTCATAAAAATCTGTAACTAAACTTAAATTCTTTACATTCATATAAAAACCTTCCTTTAATCAAAACAATTATAACATTAATGTCAAGCAAATAGATTAATGAATAAAATTTAGTATAAAAGAGATAAATAGAGGAAAAATAATTACAAACATCAAAATTGACTAAACATATAATTGATAAGTAGCATATAATATGATAATATAAGAATACAAATAAGTTAATAATATTTCCCTGCATAGTGCGAACGAAGAGAAATTTTAGAACCAACAGTTAAGGAAAGGGAGTCCAAAGCTCTTGATATGGCGTGCAAGCTTACACAGAGAAACTGTAGTAAGAAGCCCATGAGTATTTAAGGCAGACACCCACCTGTGTAAGAGCAGGTCCTTAAAATTTCTATCAAAACGGCTAAGGCGGGGAACTTTTTTTGCTTTTAATTAATAATGAATAATAACAACTTATTAGAAAGAAATCCGAAAAATTACTTATTAAATTATTCTCATTTTTAGAATAGAATTATTATTTTAAAAAATGTATTTCCTTTCAAAATGTAAAAAAAATGTGATAAAATAATAAAAATTGTTTTTTTTGTAACAAAAGTGCTTACAATTTTGTCTTATTAAAAAGGAGGAAAAATTATGCAAAATATGAAACAAGTTTATGAAGAGCATTTCAATACAGTATATAAATATTTACTTTGTTTAACACATAATGCCAATTTTTCCGAAGAATTAACTCAAGAAACCTTTTTGAAGGCATTAGAGCATATTGATACATTTAAAGGCAATTGTAAAATTTCTGTATGGTTGTGTCAGATTGCAAAAAACCTAATGATTAACGAGCAAAAGAAAAAAGATAACACTCTTTTGCAAGTAGATGAAACTATTGAAAAAATTGAATCAACAAATAATACAGAAAACTTAGCAATAAAAAATGAGGAAAAGCTCAGATTGTATAAAAAAATACAAAAGTTAGATAAAATTTCCAAAGAAGTAGTTTATTTAAGGATCACTGGTGAACTAAGCTTTAAAGAAATTGGGAACATATTAAATATGACCGAAAACTATGCTAGAGTAACATTTTACAGAGCAAAAAAAAAATTAGAGGAGGTTGATGAAAATGACAAATCAAAATTGTAAAATAGTACAAGACTTATTACCTAGTTACATTGATAAATTAACTTCAAGCGAAACAAACAATTATATTGAACAGCATTTAAGAGAATGCAAGGAATGTCAAAAATGTTTACTTGTAATGAAAAAAGGCTTAGAAACAGAGCATCTAAAAGATGTTAAGCAAATTGACTATTTGAAAAAATACAAAAATAAAATGAGACTTTTAAAACTGATATCAGCTTTAGTAGTTGTATGTTTAGTTCTGTTTACTGGTATCAAGGTTTACAAATGGCAAGTTTTATTAAAAATATATAAGCACAATGTTAATTATGAATTAGGAACTAACTATAAATTAACACAAAGAGATGGCAGTACAGGTATAATTACTGAAAAATATTACAAAAATGGAATTCGCTTAGTAAAAAGAAGTGATGGGATAATTATATGGGAGAATTCCAAAGAAAAATATTTTATTGATGAAAATAAAAAAGCCTATATAGAGCTACAAAAAGATGAGCCTCCAGTATTAGATTTTGATACCACTGCAACAATCGGCGTAAGTCAAATTTTAAACGAAACCATTTCTAAATCTGAATTATTATTGCTAACTTTAAAAAATACTATTGACATTCACGTAGAGGAATATGGAAAACATAAATGTATTGTACTACTTTTAAATAATGAAAAAATTTGGATAGATAAAGAATCACTTTTTATATTAAGAGATGACTTCGAAGGAAAAAGCAATGAATTTAGTATAGAAACAAATACTGTAACAGATAATGAATTAGTAAAACCAAATATAGAAAACTTTAAAAAGCTAAATAAGTAAATTCAAATAAGAACTCCCTTATTTTAGGTGGTTCTTATTTTTATTGATTTATAAATGTATAAATAACGCCTCTAAGTGAGGCGTTATTTCAGGATGCTTATTGGATATTAATTATTTGCTTTTACCAGTTATATACCCAGCAACTAATAGTAACCTCTACAAATGTTGTAAAAGAAACAGTATAATTGCCAGATACTGCATTAGAAAAAGCAGGGCTAATTATTTCATTACCGTTTTGAGGTAATACCCCCATTTTACCAATAGTGTCCAGGGTCGAATGATCCCAAACAACACGTCCATTAGGATCTGTAACCTTGAACCATACAGCCTGCTGTTGATCCGGGCTTGTAATCCTTATCGTAATTTTACCCGAAGACCCCTCTGTGGGAACATTAACGTTAAAAGAACCAGCATACCCAGTTCCAGAGTTATATCCCATAGACCGAGTGGCATTCCCTTTGTCCTTGGAAGTATCTACTCCTGCAAAGGCAGGAATAGTAATGGCAAAGCAAAGGGCAATAATCAAAGTAATAGTAAGAAAATGTTTCATTCTGTCTCCTTTCTTTTGTGTGGCATCCTGAACTTAATGAATAAGCAAATATTATTATATTATAAAAAAGTAAAAAAGCAATATTGACTACTAAGAATTTTTTCGTTTGTGTTACTATTTACCCTTAATTTACTAAATTCTAGCCCAATCTCGTCGGAGCATTTATATTTATTATAAATTGAGCCCACGATGGATACGCCTACGATGTTTTTCGGGAGTTCTCAATTTATTCTAAATATAAAACTCCTGCGTTGGGCGAATTTTTAGTAGTAAGTCTTAAATGGTAACTAATTATTTGTAAATATTTTTTAAAAGTATTGCAAATAATAAGACTATGTGATATAAAGAATATATAAAATTTGAAAGGAGAAATAATATGGATTTAGAAAATAATACACCAGAAATGGATGAAGAATTAGATAACATAATAATATTAAATGATGAGGACGGTAACGAAGTAAAATTCGAGTTTTTAGATCTAATTAAATATAGTGGAGAAGAATATGTTGTACTTCTACCAGTAGAGGAAGATGAAGATGCTGATGAAGTAGTAATATTAAAAGTAGAAGATACAGGTTCAGAAGATGAAGAATCTTATATTGGAGTAGATGACCAAGAAGTATTAAATGCGGTTTTTGCAATATTTAAAGACAAATTTAAAGATGAATTTAATTTTGTAGATTAGAAAAAATAGCCTTCAAAAAACTGAAGGCTTAATTTTTTGTATGTAACAAGGATAAGTAACTTTTAAAATATTATCCTTAATATTGCAAACAGAAAATCCAGAATATAAATTCTGGATTTTGTAATATTTATCTCTTTGAGAATTGTGGTGCTTTTCTTGCCTTTTTAAGACCGTATTTTTTTCTTTCTTTCATTCTAGCATCTCTTGTTAAGAAGCCACTTGATTTTAGAATTGGTCTATATTCTGAATTAGCTCTTAATAAAGCTCTTGCTATACCATGACGAATAGCTCCTGCTTGACCACTAATTCCGCCACCTTTTACTGTACAAACAACATCAAATTTATCTAAAGTATTTGTAGCAACCAAAGGTTGTTTTACTATAACTTTTAATGTTTCAACACCAAAATATTCATCTAAAGCTTTATCATTAACAGTAATAGAACCATTACCATTAACTAATCTAACTCTAGCAATTGAATTTTTTCTTCTACCTGTTCCAATAAATGAAGTTTTTTCTGCCATATTATTTTACCTCCCAAACTATAGGTTTTTGTGCTTGATTTTCATGTTCGCTACCACTATAAATTCTTACTTTATTAATCATTTGTCTTCCTAATCTATTTTTTGGAAGCATACCTTTGATAGCAAGCATCATAGCTTTTTCAGGATTATTTTCTAACATATTTCTAGCTGAAATTTCCTTCATATTTCCAATATATCCTGTATGATGTCTATAAATTTTCTGGTCTAACTTTCTACCTGTTAAAACCACATTTTGTACATTTAATATAATAACATGATCACCTGTATCTACGTTAGGTGTAAATGTAGGTTTATGTTTTCCTCTTAATAATTTTGCAGCTTCTGCAGCAACTCTACCTAGTGATTTACCACTAGCATCAATAATATACCATTGTCTTTTAATATCATTACTCTTAGCTGAGTATGTAGTATTATTCATTGATAATTTCCTCCAATCAAAATTTAAAATATAGTTTATATAAAATATATTCATACTAACAGACTACCGGGCAAGGGTCTATTGATAAAAATATTTTTTGCCACCTAACTAGTATAATATAAAAGCAACAAAAAGTCAAGCAAAAACTAGCAAATTTGTAAAAAAAATGACTTGAAAGGTGAATTGTAAAAATATAATTTGTAAAACTAACGTCTATTGTAAGATTAATATCTAAAAATAGGCGTTTTTTGATATAAATGACTTGAAAAAGCAAAATATTTTAAAAATGTATTGACAAGGCATGAATAAAAGTAGTATAATCTTAAATGTCGCAAGACAAATGCCAGTTTAAGTAAATGCAGATGTGGCGGAACTGGCAGACGCACAGGACTTAAAATCCTGCGGACTAATAATCCGTGCCGGTTCGATTCCGGCCATCTGCACCAAGAGAGAGTAAGAGCTCAAGCAATTCGTACTCTTTCTTTTTTTGCATTTTTAGTAATCTGCTAACTAATTATTTTATAAAACCTATCAAAAATCTCCGACTTCAGTGACATTTTCAGACAGTCTGACGTTCCCATTGATAAAACAAATAAAAATTCTCAAATTGTTAATAATATTAGTAAAAAAGGAGGAAATTTTATGGAGAATAAAAAGAAGGAAAATCAAGTTGATAACTTAATGAATTTAGTAGAAAGGCATACTAGGACAGAAAGACATCTAGAACAATATTCAGAAATTGGAGACAAAGATAGTAAAAATAGAGCAAGAGAAAAGCAAGAAGTTAGAGAAGAAGAAATGCAAAACTTGAAAGGTAAAATAATAAATGAAAATGAAACAAAAATTGAACAGGTAGAAAATTTAGTAGATAACTACAAAAGTACACAATGTTATATGGAGGACAATTATGAAAAAATACCTGAAGAAAGACTAAAAAATATGCAATACAAACAAAACAATAGGAAAGAACAAATAGAAAGTTTATCAAAAAATATTTATAATGATAAAAAATAAAGTCAAGACACCACCTAACTGTAAGATGGTGTCTTTGTTAACTTTAAGGTTATAAAATATTTTTTTACTTTATAAAAAATTATGATATTTTAAATGATTTGTAGAAAATCTAATATTAGAGTAATTGCTTTTATCTTAATTTTATGATATATTATAAAAAAAATAAAGGATAAGATAAATTACAGAAATAGAAAAACGTGGTATGCCTTCAAGAAAGAAGCTTAATATAAGAATAATCCAATAAAAAAGAGGGAAAATATGGAGCAACAGTACATTTTAGAAAACGCAAAGTCATTTAAACCAGTACATATATTTGAATGTGGACAATGCTTTAGATGGAACAAAGAAGAAGATGGAAGCTATACAGGAATATTTAAAAACAATGTCATAAATGTAAAGCAGGAAAATCAAAACATAATATTTTCAGGAAACTGTAGTGGAAATATAAAAGAAATATGTATAGAGTATTTTGACTTAAACGCAAACTACGAAGAAATAAAAGGTAGGTTATCTAAAATAGATAATTATTTAAAAAATAGCATAGAGTATGGCGACGGTATTAGAATATTAAAGCAAGATTTATGGGAAACGCTAATATCTTTCATAATATCTGCAAACAATAATATTCCAAGAATAAAAACAATAATAGAAAGAATTTCAAAAGCATATGGAGACAAAATAGAATTTCGAAGGAAAGATTACTATACATTTCCAACTCCTGAAAAACTTAAAAAAGTAGGAATAGATGATTTTAGAAACTTAGGACTTGGATTTAGAGACATTAGAGTATATGAAACAGTAGGAAAAACCTTAAGAAATGAAATAGACTTAAACAAATTAGAAAAAGAAGAAAGCGTAGAAACTCTAAGAGAAAAACTACTAGAAATTCCAGGAGTGGGACCAAAGGTAGCAGATTGTGTTATGCTATTTGCTTTGAAAAAATATGAAGCTTTTCCAGTAGACGTATGGGTAAGAAGAGTAATTTCTGAATTGTATTTTGATAATCAGGAGCAAAAACCAAAAAAAATACAAGAATTTGCTAAAAAACAATATGGAAATTTAGCAGGACTTGCACAACAATATCTTTTTTACTGGAGAAGAGACATAGCATAAAGAACTTGCAAAGTGGGAACATTGCATTTATAATTATAATTTTAAGGGAGGAAATATGCCTGTAACTTGGCTAATAATGATAATAAGTATAATTTGTGTAATTATATGTTTAATATTACTATTAGGTAAAAAACTATGTGATATGGCAACGAAGACAGAAGTTACTCAAAAGTACTCAAACCTAATATTTACATCGGAACAAAAAGTTGATATGGAGAAAACAAATAATGAAGCCACAAAATGGCTTAAAGAAAATGCAAAAGAGGTTGAAATAATTTCTAAAGATGGATTAAGATTAAAGGGATATGAAATAAAGGTAAGAGAAAAGTCTAATATTTGGGTAATTACTGTACATGGATATATGAGTAAAGGTTCTGATATGGTAAAATATGCACAAAAATTCAACAGCTTTGGATACAACGCTTTAATCATAGATTTAAGAGCACATGGCAAAAGTGAAGGCGAATATATGGGAATGGGATGGCTCGATCATTATGATTTGGAAATATGGATAGATAAAGTAGTACATGAAAACGAAAATCCAAAGATAGTATTATATGGAATATCGATGGGAGCAGCAACAGTATCAATGGCAACAGGTGATGACCTTCCAAAAGAAGTAAAAGTATGTATAGCAGATTGTGGATACAGTTCAGTTTGGGAGGAATTTAAAGTTCACTTAAATAAAATCTTTCATATACCACCATTTCCGTTATTATATACAGCAAGCCTTATGAGTAAAATATATTTGGGATACAGTTTCAAAGAAGCATCAACAATAAAGCAAGTAAAAAAATCTGTAACACCAACTCTATTTATACACGGAACAAAAGATAAATTTGTACCTTTTTTTATGTTTAATGAAATATACAAAAATGCAAATTGTAAAAAACAAAAATTGGAGATAGAAGGTGCAGGACATGGAGAAAGTAGTGACAAAAATCCAAAAAAATACTGGCAAACAATACAAAACTTCATATACAAATATATAAGATGAAATGCTTATAAAGAGAGGAGAATAAAAAATGATACAAAATATAGAAACATATGTGCTTTTATTTACAATATATTCTATAATGGGATGGCTGATGGAGGTTGTATTAGGATTAATACAACACCATAAATTTGTAAACAGAGGTTTTTTAATAGGTCCATACTGCCCAATATATGGTTTTGGAGGAGTTGCAATAACACTTTTACTTGGAAACTTTATGCAAACAATGGAAAAAGTAAGTTTATTGGATAGCATATGGATTTCAACAATTGTAATAATGTGTATATGTGGAACACTTGAGTATGTAACAAGCTATCTAATGGAAAAATTATTTCATGCAAGATGGTGGGATTATCATAGATTTAAATTGAATATAAATGGAAGAATATGTTTAGAAACTTTATTACCATTTACAATTATAGGTCAAATTATATTAAGATATGGAAACCCTGTATTTTTAGGACTCATAGGGAATATAAACCAACCATGGCTACATATTATAACAATAATAATAATCTGTATCTTTGCAACAGATGCATCAGTTTCATATAACATAATACATTCATTCAAGAAAATATCGAACGAAGCAAAAGACAACACAGAAGAAATTACAAAAAAGGTTAAAGAAATCATAAGCAAAACTTGGAGAGGAAGAAGATTGGTATCAGCTTTCCCAAATGTTGATATAGATATAATTAGAGAAAGAATAAGAAAAAGAGTAGAAGAAAGCAAAGAAAGAATAGAAAAGAAAAAAGAAGAAATAGAAAAGATAATTGAAGAAAGAACAAAAAGAAAATAAGATTTAGATTTTTCATAAAAACTATTAACATTTAATTATGTGTTCAAATATAATGTAATTAAACACATAATTAAATTTTCATACAAGGAGAACAATATGAAGAAAGATTTTATAAAACTAATTATAAGTATAATATTTACCACAGTCGCATTTTTTATAAAGGAACATTGGATTAGAGTAGCACTATTCTTAATTGGCTATTTGTCAATTGGATATGAAGTAATATTTGAAGCTTTGAAAAACGTAAGAAAAAAAACTTTCGGAGAAGAATTTTTAATGAGTATAGCAAGCATTGGAGCATTCACAATAGGAGAGTACCCAGAGGCAATTGCGGTAATGTTATTTTTCCAAGTAGGAGAAATGTTTGAAGAATATGCAGAAGATAGATCTAAAAAATCGATAGAAAGTTTAATGAACTTAAAACCAGATACTGCAAATGTTAAAGAAAAAGAGAAAATTGTAACAAAAGCACCGGAAAAGGTAAAAATCGGAGATATTATTCTTGTTACACCAGGAGAAAGAGTACCTTTAGATGGTATAGTGGTGTCAGGGGAAGCTTTAATAGATACGTCTGCACTAACAGGAGAATCTGTACCAAGAGCAGTAAAAGTAAATTCCGAAATACTAAGTGGTGTAATTGATACAAATGGGGTTTTAGAAATAAAGGTTACAAAGGAATTTCAGGAATCAACCTTAAGCAAGATATTAAACTTAGTAGAAAATGCAGGGGAGAAGAAAGCACATACAGAAAAATTTATAACAAAATTTGCAAGAATCTATACCCCTATAGTTATATTACTTGCAGTACTTATATTGGCATTTCCAACCATTATACTAAAACAAGACTTGAATACTTGGCTATATAGAGCACTATCATTCTTAGTTGTATCATGTCCATGTGCACTTGTAGTATCAGTACCACTAAGCTTCTTTGGAGGGATAGGTGGAGCATCAAGAAGAGGAATTTTAGTAAAAGGAAGCAATTACTTAGAATTATTATCTAAATTAGAAACAATAGTATTTGATAAAACCGGAACACTAACAAAAGGTAATTTTAAAGTACAAAACGTAGAAGCAATAGAGGAGAAAGATGAACTACTAAAAATTGCAGCATATGTAGAAAGCTTTTCAAATCATCCAATAGCAAAATCAATATTAGAAAGCTATGGAAAGGAAATAAACAAACAAGAAGTAACTGAATACGAAGAAATTTCAGGAAATGGAGTTACTGCAAATATCAAGGGTCAGAAAGTACATTTAGGAAATAGCAAATTAATGAGCAAAATAGGAATAGAAATAGAAGAAAGCAAAACAGCTTCAACAATTGTATATATAGCAATAGATAGACAATATGCAGGCAAAATAGAAATTTCGGATGAGATAAAAGAAGACTCTACCAAGGCAATAGAGAAACTAAAAAATCAAGGAATAAAGAAAACTGTAATGCTAACAGGAGATAGAAAACAAGTAGGAGAAGAGGTTGCAAAAAAATTAAAGATTGATAAAGTATATACAGAGCTATTACCAACAGACAAAGTAGAAAAACTTCAAAAAATATTAGATAAAAAGAAAGGAAAAGTAGCATTTGTAGGAGATGGACTAAATGATGCACCAGCACTAGCAATGGCAGATATAGGAATAGCAATGGGTGGATATGGCACAGATGCTGCGATAGAAGCGGCAGACATTGTTATTATGACAGATGAACCATTAAAAATATGTGAAGCAATAAATGTTGCTAGAAAGACAATGAAAATATCAAAAGAAAATATAGTATTTGCAATAAGTTTAAAACTAATAGCATTACTACTAGTGTTCTTTGGAGTAGCAACAATGTGGGAGGCAGTATTTGCAGATGTAGGAGTAACAGTGCTTGCAACACTAAATTCTTTAAGAACGTTGAAAAAATAATTTTAAGACTTGCCTAAGCTTTATAGAAATTAAAATTCTTTAGTTGGTTTGTCTCACATCTAGTTCGTAGAAGTTCTTCCGTTCGAACTACTGCACTTGAAGAATTATATTTTTATAAAGCTTAAAATTTAATTTCTTTGCCTTCTAAATAATCCAAAATCCCACTATTACTTGTAAAATCAAATATTAATTTATATGAAGTAAGTTCTTGGGTCTTTTTATTAAACTTTTTGTTAATTTCATTTTTCCCGTATTTTCCATCTCCAATAATTGGAAAGCCAATATGAGCTAAATGTGCTCTAATTTGATGAGTTCTTCCAGAATAATCCAAAACAACCTCCAAAGTTGAAGTGTTGTCTTTTAAATTGCTTTCTATAACCTTATAAGAAGTAACAATTTTCTTATAACCTGTTTTAGGAACATCTGAAATATATACCATTGATTTTTTACTATCCTTAAATAAATATCCAACCAATGTATCAGACTTCTTTTTAGGAATGCCATAAACTAGGCATTTATAGTACTTTTTAATTTCCTTATTTTTAAACTTTTTAAGCAAAATATCTAAAGCCTCTTTATTTTTAGCAAAAAGAACCAACCCAGTTGTGTTCCTATCAATCCTATGACAAGGCTCAATAAAATTATATTTTTTCTGTAATAAAGAAGTTAAATTTTTTTCATTATCATTACAAACAACCTCAATTCCACAAGGTTTGTTTACAACTAAAATATTATCATCTTCATAAACAATATCAAAATCAACTTTTTTAAAAAGAAAATCATCTGAAATATAAACAACAACTTCATCATTTTCAAAAACCGTAACATTTTCTTTAGTTCGTTCACCATTAATACGAATATCCTTCTGGCGAAGAGCTTTATTTAGCATATTTAGTGAAAGCTCTGGAAAAGAACTTAATATAAATGTATTTAATTTTTTACCATCATATTTTTTACTAACAATCAACTTTTTCATTATTAGACTCCTAACAATATAATTCAGAAATTTTATTACAAACTATTATACGATATTTTAGAGAAAAATGGAATAGATATAAAAACAAATTAATACAAAGAGTGTAATATATATATCTTTTCTCAACTATTTTGCACTTAGTTCATTTAATCTTAGGTATTGTAATTAAATGCACATTGCAGACATAAAAATATAGACACGTAAATTTAAAAATCAATAAATTTCTTGTGTAAATTTCTTTTAACCACTTGTATTTTTCCAAAATATGTGCTAAACTAAATAATAGTGATTTTTAATAACGGTATTTAGGAGGTGCTATAATAATGGCAAAATGTGAAATCTGCGATAAATCAGTTAATTATGGAAATAAATTAAGTATAACACGTTCACATATAAGTAAAAGAACTACAAGAACATTCAAACCAAATATTAGAACAGTAAAAGCAATGGTAGACGGTCAACCAAAAAAAATCAATGTTTGTGCAAAATGTTTACGTTCAGGAAAAGTAACAAAGGCTTAATTTCAAAAGAATAGAGCAAGTTTTATCTTGCTCTTGTTTTGTATATGTAATGTAAATTACAATCTTTAAGAATTTAAATCAAATTAAGATATTATTTTTCTTTAATGCCAAAAATTAGTTTAACAAAACCCCTTAAAAATTTAGGAACCTTTTTAACTACGATTGTCATAATATAAACACACTCCTTTACAAAAATTAACAACAAAGCCAAGACAAGCCGAGACACACTACAATAAAACCAATAAGAAATAGCCAACCAGTAAAAGGAAGTAATATAACGAGTAAAATTCCTAATCCTAAACCAATTAAACAAACAGCTAAAGTTTTTTTGAAAATTCTCATAACATACCTCCCGGATATAATATATAATATTAAATTTTATGTAAAATTGTGAAAGAAGGTAATAATGCTATTAGATTTAATATATCCACCAGTATGTGGAATTTGCGGAAGTATAAATAAAAAACATTTATGCAAAAAATGCGAATTAAAAATAAAACAATATGAAATAAATAGAATAGAAGATTATAGGAATGATAAAACCAAATATTTTGATTATCAAATAAAAACCTTTAAATATCAAGACATAATCCGAAATAAAATTATAGATTATAAATTTAATGAAAAAGCATATTTATATTCGACTTTTGAAAAAATGCTGACAAAAAATGAAAAAACATATAGTTTCTTAAAAAAATATGATATAATATTATATGTTCCTATGGTTAAAAAGCATAAACTTGGAAGAGGTTATAATCAATCAGAATTAATAGCAAAACAAATAGCAAAAACACTAGGAATAGCTTTAGAAAAAAACAATTTAATAAAAATAAAAGATACAAAAAAACAAAGCACGCTAACCAAAGAACAAAGAAAAACGAACTTAAAGAATGCATTTGAAGTTAAAACTCCAGAAAGAATAAAAAATAAGAAAATAATATTATTTGATGACATATTTACAACAGGAAGTACAGTAAATGAGTGTAGTAAAATTCTAAAAAGGTCTGGAGCAAAAGAAATCACAGTGCTTACAATTGCAGTAGATTAAACAAAGGAGGTAATATGGAGGACTTAGTTGAAAGCATATTAGATTATGTAAGGTCAGATTATACAGACTATGCAGTAATGATAAATGGTGAATGGGGAAGTGGTAAAACATACTTTTGGAACAACAAAATAAAACCCAAAATTGATGGAATGCAATATAATGGCAAACGATATAGTAGCATATATATGTCTCTATATGGAATATCAAACTTAGAAGAAATAAGCAAAAAAATATTTATTGAAACAACACAACTGATGGATAAAAATGTAAAAAAACATATGGAAACATCAGGGAAATATACAATACCTGAATACGCAAAAACGGGATTAAATATGGCAAACTTATTTGGAGCAAATCCAAATGGTGAAAAAATAAACTATGAAAACTTCTTCGCAACAGATGATAAAGTTTTATGCTTTGACGACCTAGAAAGAGCTAATGTTGATGTTATAGATATATTAGGATACATTAATAACTTTGTTGAACATGATCACATAAAAACAATAATAATATGTAATGAAAAAGAATTATCAACCAAATTAAAAAATAGCAACCTAGAAATGAAAACCTTTATAGCAACATATCTCTTAGATAAACAAGGAGAACTATCAAATGATGATGGAAAACCAATGGTTGAGAGAATACAAGAAAAAATTGAATATGTATTTGATAAGGCGAACGATTATGAAAGAATAAAGGAAAAGTTGATAGGCGAAACCTTTGAATACAGACCCGAGTTTAACTATATAATAAATGGAATCTTAATGAGATATGAAAATGATAAAGAACTGATAAGATTTTTAAGAGAAAACACGCCTTATATAATTAACACTTTCCACAAAAGTGGGACTAGAAATCTTAGAATATTAAAACACTCACTAAATGACTTCAAAAAAATTTATGAAATGTTAAATAAATATTATCCAAATACGAACTACAGAGTATTACAAACTATGCTTATATTTACAATAGCAATATCATTTGAAATAAAAGCGGGGAAAATAACAAAAGATAAATTTGTTAACATACAAAACAACGAAGAGTACAAGGCAACAGTAGTATCATCAAAAGTATTTATGGATAATAGACAATTCTATATAAAAGAGTTTGATAACAATTATTACTATAACTTTAAAGCAGAATACAGATTTTTTAAGTTCATAGAAATGTATGTAAGAACAAGAATATTTGATACAAGACGATTTAAAGAAGATATGGAGGATATCATCAACACAGTTGATACAGAAAAATTGCCAGGTTATAAAAGATTACTAACAGAAGAATTTTGGAAAATATCGGATGATCAATTTCCAAAAGTAATAGAGGATATAATGTCAGACGTAAAAAAGGGGAATATAAGTTTAATAGATACTACAAAACTATTTATATACTTTACCTACTTTGTACAAAGAGGACTTATAGATTATAGTATGTCAACAATTAAAACCTTGTTCTTCAATGGAATGAACTTAGCATCTTTAAAATCTGAATATGTAGAAAATGCAGAACAAGAGCTAAACAACTTATCACTAGGAGAAAAGAACCTAGATATAGAAGATATATTAACACACTTTTATATCTTGAATAACACACTAAAAGATAAAAGGTATACAGAAAAAGCGAATGAAGTATTAAAATATGTTCCTATGAAGATGGAAACTTTTTATGAAAAATTTGATGAAGAGTGTATGGAAATACCAATATTTAAGTATTATGATCCATATCAACTATTTCAAAGAATATCATGTGCAAGTAATGAAGATATAATGGGAATAAAAGAAAAATTAGTAGAGAGAGCAAAAAAACATACAAAAGAACTAAAACCAGAGTTAAAAAACATTAAAAAGTTAAAAGAAATTGTAGAACAATACTTAAAAGGAAAAGAAATAACAATAAAAACAGTAATGCTAGTAGAGCTAAGAAAGGATTTAGAAAGCATTATTGAAATGATGGAGAATGTAATATAGGAGTATCACCCTTGACAATCCATATTTTAAAATTAAATTATGAAAGGATAATAAAGATGGAAGAATTAGAATTGAAATATTATTTTAAACATATCGAAGAATTTAGAGAAAAAGAACTTTTTAAAGGATGTATAAATATATGGGAGCCATTATCTAAAATAAATGACTATTTAAAAAAGAAAATTGTAGAACCAGATGTAAAAATTAATAAAGCAGAAATGGGAGAATTTGTTTCAATAAAGGGAAATTACTTCATAGATGAAGGAACAAAAATAGGTAGTAATGTAACAATACAAGGACCAGTTATAATAGGAAAAAATGTTGAAATTCAAGCAGGAGCATTAATAAGACCAGGCTCAATAATAGGAGACAATTGTGTTGTAGGTCATGCATCAGAAGTAAAGCACTCAATATTGCAAAACAAAGCAAAAGTAGCGAGTTTAGCATTTGTGGGAGATAGCATACTTGGAAAATCAACTAGAATAGGAAGCGGAATAATACTTGCAAACAGAAGATTTGACCAAAAAAATATAGAAATAAAAATAAATGGAAAAAAATATGATATGGGAACAGACTTCTTTGGTGCAGTTATAGGAGATACTACAAGATTAGGGGCGAATTGCACTACAGTACCAGGAACATGTATAGGACCATATACTTGGATATTACCAACAGTACAAGTACGAAACTTTGTACCAGCAGAAAAGAGAATTTTACCAAAAGCAGAATATGTAATTCAAGACAATCCAAGAGTGGAATTAAAATAATAGGAGTTTTTATGAAAAAAAAATGGCAATATTATGAACAGCAAACAGAGCTAGTAAAACAAATTGCAAAAGAACACAATATATCAGAATTACTTGCCAGAATACTAATAAACAGAGGCATAGTAGAAGAAGAAGCAATTAGAATTTTTTTAAATCCAAAACGTGACGATTTTCATAATCCATTTTTAATGCTAGATATGGAAAAAGCAACAAAAAGGATAATAAAAGCAATTAAAAACAAGGAAAAAACAATAATATATGGAGACTATGATGTAGATGGAATAACAAGTATTACAGTATTAAAACAATTCTTAGAAGAGCGAGGATTAGATGTAGACTATTACATACCAAACAGACTAGAAGAAGGATATGGTTTAAACAAAGAAGCAGTTCAAGAAATAGCTAAAAAAGAATATACTCTAATGATAACAGTAGACTGTGGTATTTCAGGAATAGAAGAAATTGACCTTGCAAACAGTGAGGGAATAGAAACAATAGTAACAGACCATCACGAACAACTAGACACTTTACCAAATGCGTATGCAATAATTAATCCAAAGAGGAAAGATAATACATACCCTTTTAGAGGACTAGCGGGGGTAGGAGTAGTATTTAAATTAATACAAGCATTGTCATTAGAATTAGGACTAGATGAGAAGGAATACTTAAAATACTTAGATATTGTATGTATAGGAACAATATCAGATATAGTTCCACTTATTAATGAAAACAGAGTAATTGCAAAACTTGGACTAATGCTTGTGAAATGTACAAAAAACATAGGTTTAAGAGAATTGATAAAAGAAACAGGATATAAAAATATAAATTCAACAATGATTTCCTTTGGAATAGCACCAAGAATAAATGCATGTGGTAGAATGGGAAGACAAGAAGAAGCTCTGCAATTATTCCTTACAAAGGATGTTGAAAAGGCAAAAGAAATAACAAAACATTTAGAAAAGTATAATGTAGAACGTCAAGAAACAGAAAAAAGCATATTTAAACAAGCAATGCAAAAATTAGAAAAAGAAGATTTAGAAAATATTAGCAGTATAGTATTAGCAGGCGAAAACTGGCATCATGGAGTAATTGGGATTGTAGCTTCAAGGATTACTGAAAAATACTTCAAGCCTACGATATTAATATGTATAGATGGAAATGAAGGCAAAGGTTCAGGAAGAAGTATTCCAGGTTTTGATTTACATCAAGCCTTAGTTGATAGCTCAAAATTTTTAAAAAAATATGGTGGACATGAAATGGCAGTAGGTTTATCTTTGGAAAAAGATAAAATAAACGATTTCAAAAAAAATTTTGAAAAAATATCAGAGAATAAAAATGTAAAACAATTAATACCAGTAATTAATATAGACTGTGAAATAATGAAGAAAGACTTAAACAAAGAAACTATAGAACAAATAAAATTGTTAGAACCTTTTGGAGAAATGAACAAACAACCTTTAGTAGTATACAAAAATTTAAAAATAGTATCAATAAGGTCGCTATCAGAAGGAAAACACTTAAAACTAATGTTAAAAGATGATAATGAAACTATAAATGCAATAGGATTTAATTTAGGTGAACTTGCAAATGAATACTTAATAGGAGATAAAATAGATATAGTCGGAATATTAGAAACGAATACATATAATGGTCAAGAACAAATACAAATAAACATAAGAGATATAATGAAATCTGTATAATCAATAATCTTAAGAAGGGAGCAAAAACATGGAAACCAACAATAAAACAATAGATGATGTAATAAAAAAAATGAAAATGAATAGAAAAAAAACAAATGTAGCACTAATACAAAAAGCATATAAATTTGCAGAAGAGCATCATCGTGGGCAAAAGAGATTGTCTGGAGAAGACTATATAATACACCCATTAAATGTAGCATATATTTTAGCAGATTTACAATTAGATGATGCTACAATTTGTGCGGCATTATTGCATGATGTAGTTGAAGATACAGATGTAACAAATGAAGATATTATAAAAAATTTTGGAAAAGAAATTGCAGAAATGGTAGCAGGTGTTACAAAACTAGGCAAAATACAATATGTAACAATAGAAGAAGAACAAGTAGAAAATTACAGGAAAATGTTCCTCGCAATGGGAAAAGATATAAGAGTTATATTAATAAAATTAGCAGATAGACTTCATAATATGAGAACACTTTCAAACTTAAAAAGAGATAGACAAATAGCAAATGCAAAGGAAACAATGGATTTATATGCACCACTTGCAAATAGGCTAGGTATCTATTCTTTGAAATGGGAGCTTGAGGATTTAGGATTTAGATACTTATATCCAGAAGAATACCGTGAACTTGTATTGAGTATAGAAAAGAAAAGAGAAGAAAGAATAGAATTTATAAATAAAATTATGGAGGAAATACGAGTAGCTCTAAAAAAACAAAAAATTGTTGCAGAAGTAACAGGAAGAGCAAAACATTTGTATAGTATTTACAGAAAGATGCAAAGAGACAATATAACAATAGACCAAGTATATGACTTATTTGCATTAAGAATAATAGTAAATTCAGTAAAGGATTGTTATGCAGCATTGGGAGTAGTACATGATTTATATACACCAATGCCAGGTAGATTTAAGGACTATATAGCTGTGCCTAAACCCAATATGTATCAATCAATACATAATACTTTAATAGGACCAAAAGGAACTCCATTTGAGGTACAAGTACGTACTTGGGATATGCATAGAGTAGCAGAATACGGTATTGCAGCACATTGGGCATATAAAGAAGCAAATAGATTTAAAAAATCAAATGTGGTAGTTGAAGAGGATAAACTTTCGTGGCTTAGAGAAACACTAGAATGGCAAAAAGATATGCAGGACCCAACAGAATTTTTAAGAACATTAAAAACAGAGTTGTTTGAAGATGAGGTGTATGTATTTACTCCAAAAGGAGAAATAAAAACATTACCAAGAGATGCAACACCAATAGACTTTGCATATAGTATACATGCAGAAGTAGGACACCGAATGGTAGGATGTAAGGTAAACAGCAAAATGATGCCAATTGTAACAAAGCTAAAAAGTGGAGATATAGTTGAAATAATAACATCAGACACTGCAAAAGGGCCAAGTAGAGACTGGCTAAAAATAGTAAAAAGTTCTAATGCAAAAACAAGAATCCAACAATGGTTTAAAAAAACAGAAAGAGAAGAAAATATTGAAAAGGGAAAAGACATATTAGATAAGGAAATTAAAAAAATCGGTATGTCACATAGTGATTTATTTAAACCTGAGTGGATACAAGTTGCTTTAAATAGATACAATTATAATAGTGTAGAGGATATGTATGCAAGCATAGGTTTTGGGGGAATATCACCAAACAAGATAATTACAAGATTGCTTGAAGAATATAAAAAGGAGCATGAAGAGGAAACTATTGAAGAAAAGATACAAGAATTAGTAACAGAAAAACCAAGTAAAAGAAAAGCTCCAAAATCTGGCGTAATAGTAAAAGGAATAGATAATTGCCTGGTAAAATTTTCAAAATGTTGTAATCCAGTACCCGGTGATGACATAATAGGATATGTAACAAAAGGAAGAGGAGTATCAGTACATAGAAAAGACTGTTCTAATTTAAAAGACTTATTATCAGAGGAGGAGAGAATTATAGAAGTAGAGTGGTATGATGAGACAAATAAGGCAGAATACAATGTTGATATAGAAATATTAGCAAATGATAGAACAGGGTTACTTTCAGATGTTGTAAAAGAAATTACAAATCAAAAAATCAATATAATGGGAGTGAACACAAGAACCAGTAAAGATAGAATTGCAACAATAAATACAACACTAGAAGTACAAAATATAGAACAATTAAATCAAGTAATAAAACAAATAAGAAAGGTAGATAGCGTATACGAGGTAACACGTAAAAACTAGTATAAATAAAACTCCACGTTTACCCCAATAGGAAAAAACAGCTACACTTGTCATAAGAAAGGAATGAAAATAATGGAAAAAACTATAGCAAAAACCCTATCGGGTTTTATGGAACTATTACCAAATGAACAAGTATTGTTTAATCAAATGAAAGAAAAAATACAAAAAACATATGAAAAATTTGGTTTTTTGCCAATAGACACTCCAATTATTGAAAGTACAGATGTATTATTAGCAAAAGCAGGAGGAGAAACAGAAAAACAGATGTATTCTTTTACAAAAGGCGATAATAACTTAACACTAAGGTTTGACCTAACAGTGCCATTGGCAAAATATGTTGCAATAAATGCAAACGAGCTTAGTTTCCCTTTTAGAAGATATCAAATAGGGAAAGTATATAGAGGAGAACGTGCACAAAGAGGAAGATTTAGAGAATTTTATCAATGCGATATAGATGTTATTGGAGATGGAGAATTAAACATAATAAATGATGCAGAAATACCAAGCATAATGTATGAGGTATTTAAAGAATTAGGACTAGATAACTTTTGTATAAAAATAAATAATAGAAAAATATTAAATGGCTTATTTGAAACAATTAATGCCAAAGAAAAAGCAGTAGATATAATGAGAGTTATAGACAAAATAGAAAAAATAGGTGTAGATAAAGTAAAAGAAGAACTAGCAGAATTAAAAATTTCAGAAGAAAATATAGAAAAAGTAATAAACTTTATAAAAATAGATGGGTCAACAGATGAAAAATTACAAAAAATAGAAAACCTAAGAATAAGCAATGAAACCTATTTAGAAGGAGTAAAAGAACTAAAAGAGGTTATAAAATACATACGATTATTTAATGTACCAGAAGAATATTTCGCAGTAGATGCAAGTATTGCGAGAGGTCTAGATTACTATACAGGCACAGTATATGAAACCTTCTTAAATGATTATAAATCAATAGGAAGTATATGCTCAGGAGGCAGATACAACAATTTAAGCGAATTTTATACAGATAAAAAGATGCCGGGAGTTGGAATGTCAATAGGACTAACAAGACTCTTCTTCATATTAAATGATATAGGATTAATAAAGGCAGATAAAAAATCAATTTCAGAAATATTAATAATATCAATGATAGAAGATTTAACCCCAGCAATTGAAACAGCAAATAAACTAAGGCAAGCAGGAATAAATACAGAAATATATTTTGATAACAAAAAAATAAAAACAAAATTTAAATATGCAGATAAGTTAAAAATACCATATGTAATAGTTATAGGAGAAGATGAAATAAAAACAGGAACATTAACACTAAGAAATATGGAAACTGGGGAACAAGAAAAAAAGAATGTAGAAGAAATTGTTTCATTAATGAAGTATGAATGATAGGAAAGGAAGAATAATATATGAATAGGAAAAGAGGATTTGAAATAGCAAAAGGATTTGAAGATTGGAATATTAACTTACCAGTTAGAAAAACAAAATTTTCAGCAGGCTATGATATTGAAGCTGCTGAAGACACAATTATACCGAGTTTTAAAAAAGGTATGAAACCTACTCTTGTAAAAACAGGAGTAAAAGCATATATGGGAGAAGACGAAGTGTTAATTTTGGCAAATAGAAGCTCAAACCCAGGGAAAAAAGGTTTAATATTAGCAAATAGTATTGGAGTAATTGATAGTGATTATTATGGAAATCCAGACAATGATGGACACATAATGTTTGCATTTTATAATATAAAAGATGAAGATATAAACATAAAAAAAGGTGAAGCAATAGGACAAGGTATATTTCAAAAATTCCTTATAACTGATAATGATGTAACAACAGGCAAAAGAACAGGAGGTTTTGGATCAACCAGTAAATAAATTTAATTAAAAATGTTGAAAAAAACTAAAATATATAATACAATTTAATTATATAGAAGAAACCATAATGTCATTTAAAATATAGAAATTTTTAAAGTGAAATCTCTATAAGGAGGCAAACATATGAGAAAAAATCGAGGAGCAATAACAATAATTACATTAATCACAATATTATTTATGCTATCATTTTTAGTGAGTACATATATAATAATAGCAAATAGAAGGCAAGCACAAGAAGAAATAAAGAGTAACATTCGGAGAAATATATAGGCAAGACGTTGGAAATATTGAGCAAATATATAACAGTTATTTTACAACAGAAAATGAAGTTATACCAATATATACGCCAAAACAGCTATTTCAAATAGGATCAGGAAAAAGTGTGGTTATAAATAATAAAATCTACAAATTAACTTCCTCAGCAAATTATATATTAATGAGCAATTTAGACTTTAACGTTGCAGATTATAAAACAGAATATCCGGATCTGTTTCCAGAAAAAACCTGGACAGAATCAGAAACAACAGAAACAATAACTAATCAAGTATCAGAATTTGCATATACAGGAGAAGCACAAACATATACTGCACCAGCAAGTGGAACATATAAACTTGAAGTATGGGGAGCACAGGGGGGATACCGTTCTAATTCAACATATGGTGGAAAAGGAGGATACTCAATAGGAACAATTACAAACTTGCCACAAGGAACCGAGTTATATGTTTATGTAGGAGGAGCAGGAGGAAGTGGTACAACAAAAACAAATGGAGTTGTAGCAGGTGGGTACAATGGTGGAGGATATCGATATGGCTACAAAGGTGGTGGTGGAGCTACAGATATAAGATTTACTGGTGGAACATGGAACAATTCTGCATCGTTGCTTTCAAGAGTAATTGTTGCAGGAGGAGGAGGCTCAGATGGAGCAACAGCAAAGAAAGGAATGTATGGTGGGGGAACTAAAGGAGGATCCTCAACTGAAAATTATACAGCAGCTTCTAATTATTGTGGAAAAGGTGGAACACAAACATACTCAGGATATTCAACATCATATACAATATCTAGTCAAGCAACTTCAGGATTAAATTCTAATACGACATCATATTATTGTGGAGGGTTTGGTTTTGGAGGTCGGAGGTGTTTACCTAAGCTCTGGCTACGGAGGAGCTGGAGGAGGAGGCTGGTATGGAGGCTCTGGAACTGTACCAGATGGTTCAGGAGATGATGACAGAGGAGGAGGAGGAGGTTCAGGATTTGTATGGACTTCAAGCACAGCCTCAAGCGTACCAAGTGGATACTCAGTATCATCATCATATTATTTAACTGATGCAACAACTTATGCAGGAAATACATCTTTTACATCGACTTCAGGTAGTACAGAAACAGGACATAGTGGAGCTGGATATGCAAGAATAACACTAGTCTCAGGAACAAAAAAGACAGAAATAACTGAAACAACCAACAGGTGGAATAATATAGAAGATCAAAAAGCAAGTGGAACTTTTACAGGAAGCTTTAATTATAATGGAAAAATAATAACAGAAACAGATACAAAAGGTAACAAAATAACACATAAAGAACATATTGGTTTAAACTATGTGGAATACATAGAAAGCACAGGAACACAATGGATTGACACAGGAATTACATCATCAAATAATACAAGAATAGAGATGGAACTAGCTTTTACTGAAAATTCATCAACATATGGAATTATGGGTTCACGAATAAGTACAAGTGCTGAATCTTATAATATGTTTTTAATAGGTGGAGATATAAGATGGGATTATTATAAATCAAAAACTGCAACATCTGGATCCTATACTGTGAACAATAAAGTTACTATAAAGCAAACTGATACACAAACCACTTTTACAATAGGAGAAACAACAAAAACGTTAAGTAATAGTTCAACTACATTTAGTGTGCCATATAATATCTATTTGTTTTCTGTAAATACTGCAGGAAAAGCAGATAATAGATGTGCAAAAATGAAACTATATTCTTGCAAAATATATAATGGAACAACTCTTGCAAGAAATTTTATCCCAGCAATAGATCAGAATAACGTGCCATGCTTGTATGATAAAATAAGTAAAAAATATTTTTACAATTCTGGAACAGGAAATTTTAATTACCAATAAATAATAAATAGAATAAAAGTAGGACAATTTCAGAAATGAAATTGTCCTAAAAAATTTTAAAAAGTAAATAAACCTATTTACTTAAGCATTTGACTTTCAGCTTTTTGAATCATTTTCTTAACCATGTTACCACCGATTCTACCAGCATCTTTTGCAGATATATCACCATTATATCCATTTTTTAAGTTAACACCAACTTCTATTGTAGTCAAAAATATATTTGAAAATAAAGAAAGCAATCGCCTAATAAAAAATATAAATTACTAAACAAGATATTAATAAGAAAAATTATACATACAGTAATCATACAGAATATACTAAACAAAAACATAGAAAATAACAACTTCGTTTATCATACTAAACAAAATTGTTGACAAAAGAAAAAGAATACGGTATAATATAGTAAAGTAAATTAAAGAAGGTGAAATATATGATTATCCGTGAAAAATATTTATCTAAAATCAGACCATTTTATGATCAAGATTTAATAAAGGTTATAATGGGAGTTAGAAGATGTGGTAAATCTGTTATATTATTGCAAATAATAGATGAACTAAAGGAGAAAGGAATACCAGATTCTCAAATAATATATATAAATTTTGAGTATGAGGATTATGCTTTTATAAAAAATGACATAGATTTGCATAATTACATTAAAGAAAAAATAGTAAATGAGAATAAGTACTATTTGTTCTTTGATGAAATTCAAAATGTTGAACATTGGGAAAAAGCAATAAATTCATTTAAGGCATCTAAAAATGTATCAATATTTATTACAGGATCTAATAGCGATCTACTATCTGGAGAACTTGCAACACATATAGCAGGAAGGTATGTAAGTTTTAATGTTTATCCATTTACATTTAAGGAAGTATGTGAATTTAAAAACATAACAGAAAAAAAATATATAGAAGAAACATTTGACGATTATATAACTTGGGGTGGAATGCCACAAAGATTTATGATGACAGACGAAATACAAACAAGAACATATTTATCAGATGTATATAATTCTATTTTAGTAAAAGACATTATAGCTAGATTTAATATAAAAGACTTAGATTTATTTAATAGAATAGTAGAATATATAGTAACAACACCATCGCAAAACTTTTCAGCAGAAAGTTTATCCAATTATTTTGCAAATAAAGGAGATAGAGAAGTTTCAAAAATAACCTTATATAACTATTTAGAATATATGACAAAGGCTATGATGATAAATAAAGCTGATAGATATGATGTTAGAGGAAAAAGAATATTAAATGGAAAATATAAATATTATTTAACTGATTTGGGATTTGGTCAGATAATGAATGTTGGAAAAAGACCGCAGTTAGGAGCGTATTTAGAAAATATTGTATATAATGAATTGTTATCGAGAGGGTATGATGTTAAAGTTGGAAATCTAGAAAATGGAGAAATAGATTTTATAGCAACAAGATTTAAAGAAAAAATATATATTCAGGTGGCATATATTTTAGCAGATGATTCTGTTGTGGAAAGAGAATTTGGAGCATTTAAAAATGTAGAAGATAACTATCCTAAATATGTTTTATCAATGGATAAGTTTGACTTTTCACAAAATGGAATAATTCATAAAAATGTAATAGATTGGTTATTAGAAAAATAGAAGAGATGTAACATATAAACTAGGTAGGTGATGTTATGATATATTTTATAGCAGATACTCATTTTAATCATGCAAACATTATCGGTTTTTGCAGTAGGCCGTTCAAGAATGTAGAAGAGATGAATGAAACTCTTATTGCTAACTGGAATCGTGTAGTAGGAGTGGACGATATTGTCTTTCATCTAGGTGATTTTTGCTTAGGAGGCTCTGCTGAATGGACGAATGTACTAAACAGACTAAATGGTAAGATTTATCTCATTGTCGGGAATCATGATATCAAGAATCTAAGGCAAAGATATTACGATAGGTTTGAAGCGATTCTGATGCAGATGCATATTGAGATTGGTAAGCAGAAGATTTATCTGAACCATTGTCCATTCTTGTGCTATGGTGGAGCTTATAAAGATACTTGGCAACTGTTTGGACACGTTCACACCAGCAAGAATAATACGGGTAAAGATGCATCCCGATTGAATATGCTATTCCCTACACAATACGATGTAGGCGTTGACAATAACAACTTTACACCTGTTTCTTTTGACCAGGTCAAGGCAATAATACAGAAGCAGGTTGAACAATTTAACAAGAATAACAGAAATGGGAGCTAATGATAGACAGATAATATTTAACAGGCAATTCTTCATTGATTTGGCAAAAGATGCCGAATTAAACGTCTCGCATATTAGAGAATTATCCGAAGTAGAGAATCATGAAATTGTTGTTGGCGACAAGTTGCTTGATATGCTTGTTGAAGTACAGTCCCAATTGAACGATTGGAAGCTATGGGTGATGACGACTTCAGAGCATTTCACATAGAGATTCCTCGCGCTACTCTTGATGAATGGGGAAACTGCGAAGAGGAAATCGCTGATGGTGAGCATAAAAACCGAGAGGAGTATATTGAAGATTGGAAATCATATAACCCAATGGAAACTTATTGGTTCCATGTAAGTGTTGCGAGATACAATGAATATCGTTCCTTGATTTTCAACAACAAGAAACTTCGACATTTTGTAA
>ERZ779851.203-NODE-203-length-61613-cov-7.540044_pt1 | contig 61613 bp, 51 predicted proteins | sample MGYA00511094_ERZ779851 | MGnify/ENA primary metagenome ERZ779851 (study PRJEB29588, sample SAMEA2155512) | human gut metagenome | biome: human gut; feature: human-associated habitat; material: faeces | place: Denmark | collected 2008/2010 ...
GTCGTGAAACACACGCCCCTCAAACGTGCCTGTCTGCCTATTCCAGCACACTCGCAAATATTGTCTGTTGACAACGATAAATATTATATCACCGCTTACTTACTTTGTCAACAGATTTTTAAAAAAACTTTTAATTTTTAACAATTTTATTTTTTACAAAACACACCTCATATTGACATTAATTTTAGAGTGTGATATTATCAGTTTGAAAATTTTTATAATAAATCAGGAGTATTATTATGAAAAAAGCAATTTTATTTGATTTAGACGGAACATTGTGGCACACAAGCGATGTAATTCTTCCTATATGGAACGAAGTTCTAAAAAAGCATCCTGAAACTCAAAAGCAAATAACGCTTGAAGAAATGAACAGCTATATGGGCAAAACTATTGAGCAGATTGCAAACATTATGTTGCCGGAGCTTAGTGAAGAAAACGGCGTAAACATTATAAAAGAATGTTGTGCCGTAGAAGTTCCGTATCTTGAAAAGTCAGGCGGTCATTTGTATGATAACCTCGAAGATGTGCTTAGCAAACTTTCCGAAAAATATTTTCTCGGTATAATCAGTAACTGTCAGTGCGGTTATATTGAATCATTTTTGAAAGCTCACAAACTTGAAAAATATTTTTCTGATTTTGAAATGTCAGGCAGAACCCAACTCACAAAAGGCGAAAATATCAGCCTTGTTATTAGCAGAAATAACATTGATTGTGCTTTCTATGTTGGTGACACTATCGGTGATCAAACAGCGTCAAAAGACGCAAAGGTGCCGTTTGTATTTGCCGAATACGGTTTTGGCAATACAGAAAATCCCGACTACACCATTCACAGTTTTTCCGAACTTTTAGAAATCAGCGATAAAGTATTTGCAGATTCCGAAAAATAATATTAATTATCTTTTACAGAATTATTTTCTGTATTATCTTCGGTTTCGTTTTCTTTGACTTTGTAATAAATAATTGTCGGCTTGTGGGACTTACCGTTCTTTTTATTATGGTTTATATACACTATTACAAACACTACGGCAACAAGTGCAATTATGATTACAGCGGTTACAATTAATATAAATTCACGCATAAAAACATCCTCACATTTTTATTGATTAATTCAATTATAAATGTGAGGATGTAAATTTTTTAATGAATTATGTAGACGAAAAATTATTTTGTAAGAAAATAATTCATCATAGTAAAGCCTTTTTCAATGTAGTTTCCTGTTTCTCTTGCTTCTTTTTCGCAGAATACTTTTACACCGCTGTTAATCTCATTTTTACTGTCATAAATAAGATACGGAACAGGAGTAGAAGTATGTGTACGGATAGAAAGCGGAGTCGGATGGTCAGGACATACCAAAACAGCAAAATCATCGTAACCCTTTAAAAATTCAACTACAGGACCGAGAATATGCTCGTCTATCATTTCAATAGCTTTTACCTTATTTTCAATTTCACCACGGTGACCGCACTCGTCAGGAGCTTCAACATGTACATAAACAAGATCGGCGCCGTTTTTAAATTCTTCAATAGCAGCCTTACATTTACCGTCAAAGTTTGTATCAAGGTAACCTGTAGCGCCGTCAACATCAACACTGTTCATTCCTGCACAGATTGCAATACCTTTTAAGAGGTCAACGGCAGAAATCATACTGCCCTTTATACCGAATTTTTCACTGAAATTATCAAGTAAAGGTTTAGTACCCTCACCCCAAAGCCAAATTGAGTTTGCAGGGCGCTTGCCTCTTGCTATTCTCGCCTGATTTACAGGGTGATCCTTTAAAAGGTCATAGCTCTTCTTCATAAGGTCATAAAGCTCATCAACAGCCTCGCCCTTTGGAATGTAATCGGTAATTACCTTGCCTGTAATGTCATGCGGAGGTGTGAGCACACCGGGATGCGGATTACCGTTGCTCCAAACAAGGCAATGACGATAAGATACGCCCGGATAGAAACGGAATACATCATTTCCGAGTTTTTCCTGAATATACTCAATAAGAATCTTAGCTTCTTCCGAAGAAATATCATCGGCGCAATAATCAAGAATTGTTTTATTTTCGTAATCTTCATCATCTGAAAGAGTAACAAGATTACATCTTAAAGTTACATCTGTATCCTTTAAATCAATACCGATGCTTGCAGCCTCAAGCGGAGAACGACCGCTGTAATATACGGCAGGTTCATAACCGAGTACGGAAAGGTTTGCTACATCGCTGCCGGGTTTTAAACCCTCTGCTACAGTCTTAACAATACCGACCTCAGCCTTTGCGGCAAGGCTGTTCATACAAGGCTTGTTTGCCTTTTCCATCGGTGTAGAATTTCCAAGTGCCTCGTTTGGCTCATCGGCCATACCGTCACAAAGCATTACCAAATATTTCACTTTTATCTACCTCTTTAATGATTATTTTTGCAATGTGCCAAGACTTGCACATTTGAGATATGCGTTAATAAATCCGTCAATGTCACCGTCCATAACAGCCTGAATATTACCTGTTTCGTACGAAGTACGGTGATCCTTAACCATTGTATATGGCATAAATACATAGCTGCGGATCTGACTGCCCCATGTAATTTCCTTTTGAACACCCTTAATGTCCTCAATTTTGTCAAGGTGTTCTCTTTCTTTGATTTCCATAAGTTTTGAAACAAGCATTTTCATAGCCACATCTCTGTTCTGATACTGACTTCTTTCAACCTGGCTTGCTACAACAATACCTGTCGGAATATGAGTAAGACGAACAGCAGATGAAGTCTTGTTGACTTTCTGTCCGCCTGCGCCGCTCGCACGGTAAACATCCATTTTGATGTCTTCGGGAGCAATATTTACTTCAATGTTATCGTCCATTTCAGGCATAACCTCAAGAGAGGCAAAACTTGTGTGTCTTCTGCCCTGCGAATCAAAAGGAGATACTCTTACAAGGCGATGAACGCCTGCCTCGCCCTTTAAGTAACCGTAAGCGTTTTCACCCTCAACAAGAAGAACGGCACTTTTAAGACCCGCCTCGTCACCGTCAAGGTAGTCAACTTCTTTTACTTTAAATCCGTGAGCATCTGCCCAACGGTTGTACATTCTGTAAAGCATTTCCGCCCAGTCCTGAGCCTCTGTACCGCCCGAACCTGCGTGGAAAGTAAGAATTGCATTGTTCTTATCATATTCGCCTGTAAGAAGAGTTTGAAGTCTTTGCTTTTCAAGACTTTCTTTAACTCCCTCTGCCTCGTTTTCAGCCTCTTCAAGAAGTGAAAGATCCTCTTCCTCATTTGCAAGTTCAATCAAAGCACAGGTATCTTCATACTTAGCCACCAAAGCCTCATAAGCCTCAACCTTACCTTTTAGTGCGCCTGTACGCTGTAAAACTTTTTGAGATTTTTCTACATCGTCCCAAAACCCCGGTTCGGTAGCTTTAAGCTCAAGCTGCTGAATTTCAGAAAGCATACCTTTCATACCGAGAGCGTCTGACAAATCGTCAATTTCAGGTTTAAGTGCCTGAACCTTTAACAATAATTCCTCAAATTGTACCATAAAATATACCATTCCTGTCTTAATTTGATATATAGCTCTAAAAATCAGATTACTATTTTACATACAATTTTATTATAGCAAATTAGCCGATAAATGTAAACTGTTTTTTATAATAAGGAATGTGCGTAAATAATTTATTACCGCTTTCCCGCCACATATTCTCCCGTATTAACATCAGCGTATTTAAAATGTGCTATATAATTTTTAGGCATACAACCTGCCGATGATTTATCATAAGAAAAACATTCGGTTTTGCCAAGATGTTTTTCCATTATTTCATTCATTACCGACTACTGCGGCATTTCACATTTTTTTCAAAAAGCAAATGCACAAAAAACATCATACCAGGTTGCGGCGCTTTTTCATTGAGATTTTATTGAAAAATCTTTTCTTCATTATCCGGCATTATATTTCTCCTATCTTATAATTATGTAATTATGTTTTATCTGTAATTTTTCCGTCCTGCGATACAACAAGTTTGCCGTTTTTGATTGCGTTATCGACAGCAAAACCGACCGTTGTATCAATAAGCGTGCCTGTTCTTGTAAAGCCGAACTTTTTGGCACTTTCTTTAATAAGGTCAGATTTTTGCATACCGCCTTGTTCGCTCAAAACTTGAATGGCTGCATTTAATATTTCTTTTGAGGAAATATCGTCAATATTGCGCCTATTCTCGTTTTGCTCCGACACACGATAAACATTGTATTCATCAGGTTTTTGTTCGGGCTGCCATACGAATATCACCCCGTTGTCAGAGGTTTCAAAGTGCATTATTCTGCCGAGAATACCGTCAAGTATTGCCTCTGCCCTGTTACCCGATCGAGAAATGCCGTAAGCCGAAAGCACACTTTTGTACAATGCTTTTTTACTTATCGGTGCTTGAACAGAGATAATTTTAAACATCAGCTTTTGGATTTCGACCCCTGCCGCTGCTGTATAAAAGCTTTCAGAACTTCCGAGAATTTGAGAATCGACTGTTTCGTACTTCCGCTGTCTTGTCTGTTCAATCTGTGTTGATGTATCAATTTTTTCAAATTCTAAATTTTGAGTTTTGTTTTGCTCTGAAATTTTTTGCTTGGTATTTTTGCCCGAAATCGCATTTTCAATTTCTGATTTAATCTTTTCAATTACACGAGCCGAATCATCGAGCCAATCAAGAGTCCATACACGCATAATTTTCCAGCCAAGACCTGCAAGCACATCGGGCTGTAATACAAATCTATCTTTAGATGTTGCGGAATTTTTGCAGTTTTCACCGTCGGCAAGAATACCGAGCAGATAACTGTCGGGATTTTCAGGGTCAACGATACCAATATCAATCTTGTATTCCGAACAACCGATATTACAGTTCACCTTATAGCCGAGTTTTTCTATCTCTTTGGCAATTTCTTCAATAACTCTATTATCGTTATGAACAGAAACTTTGCCGTCGGGTATAACAATATTTCGGTTCTGTCCCGCAAATTTCAAAAAGCCTTTAAGCCCTTCAACGCCGAGTGCTCTTGTGCGTGACAAATCAATCTGCTCGGGAGTAAGAGTGGAATACACAATCATTTCCTGTCTTGCTCTTGAAATCGCAACATTAAGTCTGCGCCAGCCGCCGTCACGGTTAAGCGGGCCAAAGTTCATAGAAACTTTGCCGTCCTTATCGGGACCGTAGCCGACTGAAAACAGAATTACATCTCTCTCATCGCCCTGTACATTCTCAAGATTTTTAACAAATACGGGTTCTGCGGATTCGCTGTCGTATTTTTCAAGTTCGGGTTTTTTAGAAAATTCATCGGCAAGCATATCTTCAATTAAATTCTGTTGAATAATATTAAAAGTTACAACGCCGATACTCTTTGTACGCAGTTGTTCATCGGATAATCTGCGGATAATTTCATTTACCACAGCCTCTGCCTCGGCTTTATTCTGCTTTGTACCGCCCTTATCGTAGTAGCCGTCAATGTGTACAAGTTTAACCGCCGACACTCTGTCGTTCGGCGACGGGAATGTATAAAGTTTATTATCGTAATACTTCATATTGCTGTATGCGATAAGACTTTCGTGGCGAGAACGGTAGTGCCATTTTAAGTACATCTGCGGCATTGAAATTGAAAGGCAGTCATCAAGCAAACTTTCGAGATCTTCGTTTTCTATGTTTTCTTCATCAATTCTGTTTGATTTAAAGAAACTTGTCGGCGGCAACTGATTAGGGTCACCGACTACCACAACATTTTCACCTCTTGCTATAGTGCCGACAGCTTCGCTTGTCGGAAGCTGTGATGCTTCATCAAACACCACAAGGTCAAATTTAGGGAATGACGGGTCAATGTATTGCGCAACAGAAATCGGGCTCATAAGCATACACGGGCAAAGTCTGCGTAATAATGCAGGGATTTCGTTAAACAACTTTCTTATCGACATCATTCTGCCGTTGCTTTTTATCGCTCTTTTAAGAATACCGAGTTCGGAAGACGACGCACCCGCCGAACCCGAAACAGGCACTTGAGATGAAAGTTTAGCCACAAGTTCCTGAACAGTAAGTTTTGAATATTCATCAATTAATGCGTGGTATTCTTTTATAGTTTGCTCAAAGCTGTTGCTTCTGAATGTGCTCAAGCTCTCCTCAACAGAAATATATTTGAGTGCAAGCGCATAATACACATTGCATCTGAAAGCGTCAACTGCATTTTCCTTATTAACACTACCGCTTTCAACCGCATTACAAATACACTCAAGCTGTTCATTTGCAAGCTGTTCACGCTTAGCGTTATATTCCGTAACCGCATACAATTTGTCAATATTCTTACTTATATTATTAAGAGTATTTACGGTGCGGTCAAGCCAATTGTTGCTCTGCTCATTATCAATATTAACTTTGAAAATGTCGGAAAATTCATTCCATTTTAATATATAATTTTCTGCACAATTAACATCGTTTCCAAGCTGTGCAAGATTAATATTCTTAAAAGCATTCAATATTGTTCTGATTTCATTATAGTTATACACACTTATCGCATTGTAGACGGAATCGGTTTTATCAATTGCCTGTTTAAAATCAGAACCTAATTCATTAAGTATATACCTAAGCTCATTACCGCAAGTCATATTAATCATTGTGCAATTTATTAAAATTAATAAGTCGCTGATACCAATTGATAATATTTTCTTTGGTAACGGCATTTGGCATAACACAAAATGCTGCAACTTCTTTCAAAAGTTTTTTCTGTTTTGAATGTCTGCTAAGTATCCAACTTGATTGAGCGACATTCCATTCATTAAGAGCCTGAATACAGTTATACTCATAAATACCGCTTGTAAACACTTTTTCAATCTCTTGTTTTTCTCTGTTTTCGTTACAAATGCTTTCATAATAATTATTCAGCTTTTGACTTACCGCATTGTAATTATTTTCAAGAATAAGGCATGGTGAAAAAGCCGAAGGAATAAGCAACGCTCTGCAAAGATTTAAAATGTTTTTGATTGATTTTTCACTTAATTCGGCATTGATATTAAATGTACCGAAAATTCTTTCAACGCTCGATTTTGCATTATTATATAGATTAAGCAAATTTACACAATCCGAATACAGCTTTTCTCTTAACGGTATAGAATATTCCGTAAGAGAAATATTTTTAAGCGGGTTATTAACTATATCACCTACACCGTCAACAGAATTTTTATAACTTAAAATTAAAGATGAAAGCTGTTCTATTCTGTCATCATTAACAGTGTTAATAACTTCTTGCGGAATTGTTATTTTATTCTTAAATTCGGCACAGGTTTCATATTGTTCTATAGCGTCATACACGGAAATTCCGCTCTCGTGCTTTCTATGAAGTCCGTCAATTACAGAATTCATACTCACACGCATAGCTTTCAGCCTGTCTGCTGTTGCTTTGTATTTTTCGGGATGCTTTATTCTGCCGACTTCAAGTGATTTTTCGAGTTGAGAAAGCACACTGCTTTTGCTCGCCTTATTTGAGTGAAGTTCAAGGCAGAACGGAGCAAGACCGATATTTTCAAGTCTGTGTTGAACCACATTAAGAGCCGCCATTTTTTCTGCGACAAAAAGAACAGATTTACCGTGATAAAGCGCATTTGCGATTAAATTCGTAATTGTCTGCGACTTACCTGTTCCGGGAGGTCCGTGAAGTACAAAACTTTTTCGCTTTGCCGCCTCTGCAATGGCAAGCATCTGTGAAGAATCTGCGCTCAACGGTATTGCAAGGTCATCGGGTGCGATGCGTTCATCAAGTTCAGACACCGTCAGCGGATTTTCTTCCTGCTCAACAGTAATTTTCTTATCAATAAGACCTGCAACAACCTTATTTTGCATTAATTCGTCGGCACGGTTTCTAAGGTCACTCCACATTACAAACTGACCGAACGAAAACTGTCCCAAGCAAGCCGTATTCACAACATTCCAACGCTTTTTGTCAAGAATACAATTACGAACCGTATTGAAAACAAGCGGAATGTCCGTACCGTGCTCGTCCTCGGGCAGTGGGTCAAGGCTCGGTATTTTTAGTTCAAAAATCTGCCTTAAATACTCAATCAATGTAACATTAATCTGGGTTTCCTCTTGTCTGCTTCTCAATAAATAGCCTTTATTATGCGAACTTTTTACAAGCTCAACAGGAATCATAATAAGCGGTGCATAGCGTGGCTTTTCCGAAATATCGCTTTCGTACCACTTTAAAAATCCAAGTGCTAAGAAAAGTGTGTTTGAACCGTTTTCCTCTATGCTCGACTTTGTTGTTCTGTAAATATTTTTCAGAGTTTTTTCAAGTTCTTCGTCGTGCATAACCGCACAAAGTCTTTTGCTTTTAAACTCTTCGCTTGCAATATTTGTTGCAAGGTCATTTTCGTTTTCTATCTCATAAAGCCTTGCATCTCTAAGTGACGCCGTCCATTCGCTCGGCAATTCCCGTATTGAAAAAGATACTCCGTCTGCAAGGCTGTCCTCAAGAGCGGCAAGATCATGAGTTAAAATCGGCAAAGCGTTTTTGGTAATTCTGAAATTTAAAAGTGAGTTTCTCAAACTGAAATCGAGCAGCTTTCTCTCCCATATCTGTATTCTTGAAAGCGAACTTTCCTCATATCCGATTACACCTGTACCGCTTCTGTTAAGTTTCTTAGGTGCAGCTGCCTGATAATCAGAAACCGAATCAACCGTCCCGTCATAACCGCAAATACTGTTGCTATCTATTTTTTGCGGAATCGGTCGCAGTCCTCCCGCTCTTGCTCTTCTAACATCAACAGCACATATAAAATTTTCCGAATCTGACAGATTATTTTTTCCGTGCTTTACCGCTCTGTCAAAATCAATCTTTTCTCCCGCCGTAAAATCCGTACATTCAACGAGCAAAATATCTTCATTTCCGCTTACCGTTCGTTTGTCTATAGCCGAAAAATCATCAATTACACAATCGGCAAAAGTTTCCTCTTCAAGGCGGCAACCGCAGTATGCGTGACCTTTTTTATCATTATTAAAGGGAAAAGTCCTGCCGCCTCAAGACAAGACGCATATGTAACCGCAAGGTCAATGCAAGTACCTTGTTTCTGCTCAATTACAGAATAAGGAAGTCGCACACGCTGACCTGCTTTTTCAAAACTTGCAGGCGGATTATTATACACAATATTTTTTGACTGTAAAGCGGCATAAACAGCAGCCATTTGCAGTTTTACAACATCTGCATTGCGGCTCTGATAACCTGTTATGCTCGGGTCTTTTCCCCATTTTCTTAAATAATCGGTTGCAATTTTAAGGATGCCCGAGACAGCGGGATGATTAGGTGTTACAAAAGCCGCAATCAGTTCAGGCATTATATAGCAGCCGCTCCACTCATCATAGGCAAGCAAATCAATATTGTCACCGACATTTACAAGTTCTTCTTCGCCGCATAAAAGCTGTACGCTGATCTGTGCAACAATTCTCTCAGTCAGTGAGAACAGAAACTCCGTAGATACTATAATATTAACAGGACTTACCTCAATTTCGGTATGCGGAGGTAAAACCTCAATTCTATGTGTAAACGGCTTTGCAAATTCAGGTTCAAAGGAAATTTTTAACATAATATCTTTAATTTCCTCATCGCTGTTATTTTTTATCGTTACGCTGCGCACAAGCGGAACATAGTTTTGCTGCATTGCAAAATTCATTGCTCCAAAGGTTACCACTTGTACGCTCACTTTATCATTCACAAGTAATCCTCCTTGCTCAAAAATTTTAACATTTTCATTATATCAGATTTACCAATTTATTACAATATTTTCTAAATAAATATATTCTTTTTGCGGTTAAATAATAAAATTCAGAGATTATATACATTTAAAATATTATAATAAATTATGGTTGCAATTAATAAGATTATTTGTTATAATTAGTTTGTATAAAAATACCCGGAGGCAAATATGGATTTTTATAAATATAAATGCCCTGTTTGTAACAAACAGTTTAAAGAGGGCGATGATATAGTAGTTTGCCCTGAATGCGGCACGCCGCACCACAGAGAATGCTACGAGCAGGAGGAACACTGCTTTTATCAGGATAAACATTCACAAAATTTTTCATTTGAAAATGATCAACCGGACAGTTCCGATGACTTTGAAGCTGACAAAGAGAGCGGCACAGACAATGAAGTAATCTGCAAAATTTGCGGTCATCCAAACGACAATACTTTGTTTTACTGCGAACATTGCGGAGCGCCTCTGTTAAAAGACAATCAACCCAAGAATGATTCCGTAAACGGAAATAATAATGTTCCGCCGGATATGAACGGTTTTCCTTTCGGTCAAAACCCGCAAAACGGCGGAATACCTTTTATTGCGTTTGATCCGATGGCAGGTTTTAAGGCAGACGAAAAAATGGCAGATAATGTAACCGCAGGTGAGGTTTCAAAATTTGTCGGCAAAAATACAAACTACTTTATGCGTGTTTTCGGTTCAATCTTAAGAACAAATAAATCACGATTCAGCTTTGTATCTGCTATTTTACCCGGTGCATATATGCTTTACAGGAAAATGTACGCAATCGGCATTGTTATATCGGTAATCGTGGTAGGATTGCTTGCAGGCACACTTATTATACAAACCACACCTGAATTTACAGAGGCATATAACATTTATATGGATAATTACTCTGCCATACTTCAAAGCGGATACAGCGGTGCTAATGTCGGCGATTTATTTGCCGGTATGTCCTCTACAAATCTTTTGTACTTTGCTGTTCCGTACATTCTCGGAGCAATCAGATTTGCCATTATGCTTATCTGCGGTTTCAGAACAAACAGAATGTATTTTAAACACTGCATAAAGAAAATTTCATCAATTAAAAACTACGCTTCGAGTTTTGATAAAGAATCAGACGAAGAAGCAGCAACCACAAAGTCAAAAATTAACGAGCAAATTGAAAACAAGGGTGGCGTAAACCTTGCCATAGCAGTTGTGGCAACATTTGTATTTTTAGCAATCGCTTATATGCCGCTGTTCGTTTAAAAACAAATATCGGAGGAAAATATGAAAATTACAAAAGCAGTTATACCTGCAGCAGGACTCGGCACAAGAGTACTTCCCGCGACAAAATCAATGCCAAAGGAAATGCTACCGATCGTAGACAAACCGACCATTCAGTATATCGTTGAAGAGGCAGTTGCAGCCGGAATAACAGATATTCTTATCGTTACAAACAGAGGTAAAGGCATTATCGAAGACCATTTTGATGCATCCCCTGAACTTGAGGCAATCCTTGAAAAAAGCGGCAAACTTGATTTTCTTGAAACAGTAAGAGGTATTTCAAATCTCGCAAATATCACTTTCATTCGTCAGAAAGAAATGAAGGGTTTAGGTCACGCTATTTTAAAAGCAAAGTCTTTTGTAGGTAATGAACCTTTTGCCGTACTTTTCGGCGACGGCGCAATTGTAGGCGAAAAACCAGCCATCGGTCAGCTTATTGAACATTACGGCGACTTTGGCAAAGGTGTTGTCGGCGTTAAAAAAGTTGATGCAAAAGACATTCATAAATACGGTTCACTTAAAGTTGAGCATATTTACGACAATGTATTTAAATGCACAGATATGAAAGAAAAACCGCAAACTCCGGAGGAAGTTCTCTCACTTTACTCTATCATAGACAGATGTGTTCTTCCGTCAGAAATTTTTGAAATTCTTGAAAGAACACAGCCGGGCATAGGCGGTGAAATTCAGCTTACAGACGCAATGCGTGAAATCGCTGTTACAGACGGTATGACAGCCGTTGAATTTGAGGGCAGAAGATACGATATGGGCAATAAATTCGGTATTCTTCAGGCTCAAATCGAAGTAGGTCTTCAACATCCCGAAACTAAAGACCAATTAAGAGAATACATAAAAGAACTTGCAAAAACATTATAATAAGCTGTCTTGACATAATATAATTAAGCTAAAGCACAAAACAGACATTTCCAACTTTTGAGAAATGTCTGTTTTTTTATTTGTTTTATTCGGTTTATTAAACAATATTTATAGTTTTGTACATTAATAGATACAGTAACCAAAATTAGTGGTTGAATTATTTTAAACTTGCGTTATAATATGATAAACAACACAATATCTATTAAGATATACGATATAGTTTAATTAAAATTCTATCGGTATAGCAATCGGGCGGCGCTTTTCAAAGATAGTATACGACTTAAATCCGCACTTATGTGCAAGTCTTATTCCCTCTTCTATTCCGTTTCCGACAGCATTGCTTGTGTGGGCATCACTTCCGACAGTGATAAGCTTTCCGCCGAGTTCACGATAGCGCTTTAGCTGAAATTCATCGGGCAAAGTTCTGCCGATGGGTTTGAATAAACCCGAAGTATTAATTTCAAGAGCTTTATTGTTTGAAATCAGTGTTCTGTATATATCGTCAATAACATCTTGATAAGGTGTAAGGTCGGGATATTCCCCTGTTGTTTCAAAAATATATCTTAAAGGATATGTAAGATGAGCAAGGCTGTCAAAGTCACTGAAGGTCGCTGTTTCTGCAAGTTCATTAAAATATAATTTCAAAATTTCGGAAATATTACAATTATTAAAGTCGATAAAAAAGAAATCTTCCATATTTTTTAAATTGTGCAAAGACGCTAAAACAAAGTCAAAATCGCCAAAAGAAAGCGCTTTTTCGGTACATTTCGGATCGTGCATAGGCTCGCCGAGCTCTATTCCGCATAAAACCTTGAGTTTTTGTCTATATTTTATCTGTGCGTTTTTGGTTTGCAAAAATGACAAAGGTATTCTTTCGTTAAAATCTCCGAATTCTTCGTTATAGCCAAACTTGATAAAAGGTGCTTCGCAATGGTCGGTAATTGCTATTGCGTAAAATCCCTTATTTAGGGCAGATTTACACATTTCTTCCACTGTACTTTCAGCGTCAAAAGAATTGTTTGAATGAGTATGAACATCACATAAAATCATAGTTATCAAGCCTCCGTAATAAATAATACCATATTCGCCAAATTTATGCAATATAAGGCTTTACTTTCTTAGATTTTAGTTATATAATAAGGTAATGATAATAAACAATCATATAATTCTTTTATAATTCTTTTGCAGGAATAAAATTAAAATCTTGCAAATACGGAGGTAACTTATGAAAGCTATAATTACAGTAATCGGTAAGGACACAGTCGGAATACTTGCAAAGGTATCAGCTGCTTGTGCTGCTGACAACGCAAACATCGTTGAGGTAACACAGAGCGTTCTTCAGGATATGTTTGCAATGGTTATGCTTATTGAATTCAATGAAGAGAAAATTGATTTTGAAAAGTTAAGAACCGACCTTGACGCTGTCGGAGAGGCTACTGCAACTAAGATTCATGTAATGCACGAAGATATATTCAACAGTATGCACAGAATTTAATTTGCCCTTAAATATGGATTGAAAGGATAAACACCTATGCTCGAAACAAAAGATATACTTGAAACTATCAATATGATTGATAACGAAAATCTCGATGTAAGAACAATTACAATGGGCATTTCACTTTTAGACTGTATTGATGACGATATTGACAAAGCCTGCACAAAGGTATACGACAAAATCTGCCGTTCTGCCAAAGACCTCGTAAAAACAGGCGAGGATATCCAGAGGGAGTACGGTATTCCTATTATAAATAAGAGAATTTCGGTTACCCCTATCGCAATGGTAGCTGCACCATGCCAGAGTAAAAAGGTAGTAAAATTTGCTCACGCACTCGACAAAGCCGCAAAAGAACTCGGCGTAAACTTCATCGGCGGTTATTCCGCTCTTGTACAAAAAGGTTTCGCAAGCGGTGACTATGCGCTTATAGAGAGTATCCCCGAAGCACTTGCAACTACCGATTTTGTTTGCTCTTCGGTAAATATCGGTTCAACAAAAGCCGGTATCAATATGGATGCAGTCAAAATGATGGGTAAAACTGTAGTTCAGACTGCTCAAGCTACAGCAGACCGTGATTGCATCGGCGCTGCAAAGCTTGTAGTATTCTGTAACGCTCCTGAAGATAACCCGTTTATGGCAGGAGCTTTCCATGGTGTCGGCGAGGCTGATACCGTTATCAATGTCGGTGTTTCGGGACCGGGCGTAGTAAGAGCTGCTCTTGCTAAGGGCGGCGAAGACAAAAATATTGCCGAAATCGCCGATATGGTTAAGAAAACCGCATTTAAAATCACAAGAATGGGTCAGCTTGTAGCAAAAGAAGCAAGCAAAAGACTTTGCGTTCCTTTTGGTATCGTTGACCTTTCACTTGCACCTACACCGGCAGTCGGCGATAGTGTTGCACATATTCTTGAAGAAATGGGACTTGAAGTATGCGGATGTCACGGTACAACTGCTGCTCTTGCACTTCTTAACGATGCTGTTAAGAAAGGCGGCGTAATGGCTTCGTCACATGTTGGCGGACTTAGCGGCGCTTTCATTCCGGTATCGGAGGATGCAGGTATGATTTATGCAGCTGAAAACGAATATCTCGACATAACTAAACTTGAGGCTATGACAGCCGTATGTTCAGTTGGTCTTGATATGATTATTGTACCGGGTGACACAAGTGCCGAGGTTATCTCTGCAATTATTGCAGACGAAGCAGCCATCGGTATGGTAAACACTAAGACAACCGCTGTAAGACTTATTCCCGCTATTGGTAAAAAAGCAGGCGAAACACTTAACTTTGGCGGACTTCTCGGCTACGGTCCTGTAATGCCGCTAAGAAAAGGCTCACCGGCTGAATTTATCAACAGAGGAGGAAGAATTCCTGCACCGCTTCAGGCTCTCAAGAACTAATTTCAGGGGGTGATTTTTTGAAGGATATGATTAAACAGATTGTTGAAGCAGACGCTGAGGCAAAAGCCTTCGATGAAGAAAATCAAAAAAACAAAGAAGCTCTTGCCAAAGAGATTGACGCTCAGGCAAAGGTAATCTACGATTCCTATATGTCAAAAGCTGACGAAACCATTGAGCGCCAGAGTGCTTATATTGACAAGGACATCAGACATCAGTGGCAGGATACTCGTCAGAAGCATAAATCTGTTTTAATTAAACTTAAATCTGATTTCGAGGCAAATGCTGACAAATGGTCAGATGAAATTGCTAAGCGAACTATCGGATAACTATCCATTTATTAAGCATATTATTTTAAAGGAGGTGCGAAAGCTGTGTCTTCCACTTCGTTTGCGGTGCTTGCAAAGGCAAGAGCAAAGTTTGGTAAAAGACTTACCGAAAAGGACTACAACAGTTTGCTTAACTCAAACAGTGTTGCAGAAGTAATGTCTTATCTTAAGTCATATACGCACTATGCGGAGGCATTGCGTGATATAAATGAGCGTGATGTTCACCGTGGCAGACTTGAGGTTCTTTTAAGGCAACATCTTTTCTATGAGTTTGACTCGCTTTGCAGATATGATTCCCAGATGAGCACCGGCTTTTCAGCTTATGTTATAAGCAGAACCGAGATTGAACAGATAATGCGCTTTCTCACTTTGCTAAATACTTCATCTACTGAAAAGTTTATTTATCAGTATCCGACATATTTTGCAAAACATACGGAGATTGATTTGCAGAAACTTGCGCTTGCAAGAAATTACGATGAATTTCTCACCATTTTGAGCAATACAAAGTATTCTCAAATATTTGAAAAATACAAGCCCGACGAAAACAATCTTTTGCCTATATCGGATATTGAAAATGATCTTTATACTTTTGTTTTCTCCAACCTCAAAAAGGTAATAAAGAGCAAAACAAAAGGCACTGAAAGAAAAGAGCTTATGGAGCTTTTTACCGTAATCAACGATTACAATAATTTCTCCCGTGTACTTCGTCTTAAAAAGTATTATAACCTTACACCGGAGCAAATAAAAAACAACCTGCTCTACCCTTTCTCAAGCATCAGTGAAAAAACTCTCGACAGAATGTGCCGTGCGGAATCCTCCGGAGAAGTATTCTCCGTAATGCAGGAAACTCACACCGGTAAGATGATTGAACAAATAGGTTATGTTTACGCAAGTGACATCAGCCCAAGAGTAAAATACAAACTTGCAAGAAAGAATATGTATTTCTCAAACAATCCTTCTGTTGTGATGATTTCATATATGTTCGTTGCCGAAACCGAGCTTATGAATATTATAACCTTGATTGAAGGTACACGATATAAACTTGATTCTAAAAAAATACAGTCCCTGCTTATCGTTTAGTAAGCAGTACCACTAACAAAGAGGTGATTTTATTTGGCTGTATCAACCATGCAAGCTGTTAATATAATCGGCTTTATGGATGAGATTGACGATGTTATTACCGTTTTGGGAGAATCGGGAGTTTTTCATCCCGATGATGTGTCTGTTTTTTACAACAATACCCAAGGCTTTTCACATCTTCAGACCAAAAATATTTATGCCGAACATCTCACTAACCTCAAGGCTTCATTAGGACTTACAAAAAGGCAGTTCCCGCTTGTCGATGTAAGCAATTTTAATCCGACATATCAGGATATTCAATTGTTTTGCAATAAGATTTGCGATGAACTAAACGAGCTTGTTGAAGACAGAGATTTTGCCGCCGAGCAATTGCTTGAGGCAAAACAAAATCTTGACGAAACAAAGCACTTTGTCGGACTTGACATTGAAATAGAAAAGCTGCTTGAGCTTAAATATGTAAATGCAAGATTCGGAAGACTTCCTAAGGACAGCTATGTAAAACTGGAAAATTATAAGGATGACCCTTATATTGATTTTTCGGTGTGTACAGAAGATAAAGCTTATTATTGGGGCGTTTATCTTGCTCCTGCTGATAAGACAGAAGAAATTGACAGAGTTTTTTCAAGTCTTTTCTTTGAGAGATGCGACATAATCGGTGTTAATTCAACGCCAACTCTGCATATGAAAAAACTTACGGCACTTATTCCCCACCTTGAGGATGTTTACAAAGATACCGAAAAGCGTATTGACGATTATCTTTCCATTAACAAAGAAAGAATTTTAAAATATTTGTCAAAACTTGAAGAACTTTCTTTGTACTCAACTATAAGAACTAAAGCTTTACAATACAATAAAAGTTTTATTATTGTAGGCTGGGTGCCGACAGAATTTGCAAAACAGCTTAAAAAACGACTTTGCAAACACAGAAGCGTTACAGTTGAATTTTCAGACGCAAAGAACGAGATTAAAAAATCTCCGCCTGTTAAACTCAAAAACTGTTTCCTTGCACGACCGTTTGAGTTTTATACTTCAATGTACGGCGTGCCAAAATACAATGAAATTGACCCGTCACTTTTTGTTGCAATAACTTACATTATTATATTCGGTATTATGTTTGCCGATGTCGGTCAGGGTATCTGCCTTACTGTTGTAGGTATATTGATGTATAAAATCAAAAAGATGGCAATTGGTAAAATACTTGCACCGTGCGGTATTTCATCTGCATTCTTCGGACTTGTATTCGGCAGTGTGTTCGGATTTGAGCATTTGCTCGACCCCATGTACAAAGCTCTCTTCGGACTTGAAGAAAAGCCTATTGAGGTAATGAGCTCCGAAATGGCAACAAAGATTATTCTTGTAGCCATAGGCATTGGCGTATTCCTTTTAATTACCGCAATGTTCCTCAATGTCTACACATCAATCCGTCAAAAGGATTATGGCAGAGCATTGTTCAGCACGAGCGGTGTGGCAGGTATAATTTTCTACAGCGCAATAGTATTCGGTATTGCAGGTCAGCTTTTGTTCGGACTTCCCGTATTCAACGCTCCGTACATTATATTCCTGATTGTAATTCCGTTTATCTTAATTTTCTTTGCCGAGCCGCTTGGCGGATTGGTAAACAAAGAACCTGACTGGAAACCGGAAAGCTGGAAGGACTACATTGTTGAAAATATTTTTGAATCAATCGAAGTTCTTTTAAGCTATGTAACAAACACAATGAGTTTCTTGCGTGTAGGCGCATTCGTTCTTGTTCACGCAGGTATGATGATGGTTGTATTTGTTCTTGCCGAAACCGCAGGTCCTATTGCCTACTGGCCAATTGTTGTAGTAGGTAATGTTATAGTAATGGTACTTGAGGCTCTCCTCGTAGCAATTCAGGTATTAAGACTTGAATATTATGAGCTTTTCAGCCGTTTCTATTCAGGCGAAGGCAGACCATACGAACCTGTCAAGCTAAAACTTACACAAAACAGTTAAGTTGAAAAACTTAATTATATATTTTATTGTTTATTTATTTTTGGAGGTAAATCATTATGAGCATCTTAAATTTAGTTATGTTGGCACTCCCTGTTGTATTTCTTGTAGCATCAGTAGTTGTAGCTGTAAAGGCTTACGAAAAAGGTCATAACAGAAAGAAAACAGTTTTAATGCAGATTGCTTCATTCGCAGCAGTATTTGCAATTTGCCTTCTTTGCCCAATCGTAGCAGGTGCAGCAGATGCAAACACAGTTTCAGAGGCAGTACAGGTTGCTCAGCAGTCATCTAAGAGCTTTGCATATATCGGCGCAGCTATCGCAGTTGGTCTTTCATGTATCGGCGGTGGTATTGCCGTAGGTAACGCAGCTCCTGCAGCTATCGGCGCAACAAGTGAAGATCCAAAGGCATTTGGTAAAGCAATCATCTTCGTTGCTCTCGGTGAAGGTGTTGCCCTTTACGGTATGCTTATCTCAATCTTGATTCTCTTCAGCTAATTGAAGAAATAAAGGATATGACGAAAAATGAAATTTTTTCTTATAAGCGATAATGTTGATACTAAAATGGGTATGCGTTTTGCAGGTATTGACGGTGTAGTTGTTCATACAGAGGAAGAAGTTACACGAGAGCTTACTAAGGCTATGGAGAGAGAAGATGTAGCTGTTATTCTTATGACAGAAACTCTTGTTTCTCTCTGCCCTGACCTTATCTATGACTTAAAGCTCAACCGCAAAAAGCCTTTGATTGTAGAAATCCCCGACCGTCATGGCAACGGACGCACCAAAGACAGTATCACAAAATATGTTCAGGACGCTATTGGCGTAAAACTCTGAATGAGCTGAGAGGTTATTAATATGGAAAATACCACAAAAACCGATAACTTTTTGCAAGCCATACAAAGATACACCGAAGAACAAAAGTCTATTGCCAATACTGAAGTTGAGCTTTTAAAGGAAGAAAAACTCAAAAAAGCCGAAGAAAACGGCAAGCGTGACAGCGAACGCTACATACAGCAGCAGCTTGAAGCTAAAAAGTATGTAGAAACAAGCAAACTTGCCAGACTTGTTCAGGAAAGTCAGAAAAAACTCTTTAGAGAAAGAGCAAAAATGACTGACGAAGTATTTGAAATGGCTGCACAAAAGCTTATTAAATACACAGAAACCAAAGAATATAAATTAAAACTTGTTGACAGTGCAAGACAGATTGCAGAACTTTTTGACGATAACCGCTGTGTTGTTTATATAAATGAAAAGGATATGAAGTATTCAACAGAAATCCTTGCCGCATTCCACGGAATGGCTGAACTTGTTAAAGACAACTCAATCAAAATCGGCGGTCTTAAAGGCTACTGCAAATCAATGAGAATTGTTGCCGATGAAACACTCGACACAAAGCTCTCTGCACAGAGAGAATGGTTTATTGAGAACTCAGGTCTGAGCGTTCTTAACTAATTGACCTTCTTGATTTTATCCGAAAGAAGATGGTAATACAAATGGAAAATAATGTTATTTATGGAATTAACGGACCTGTTGTTACCGTAAAAGATGCTGATTGCTTTGAAATGATGGAAATGGTTCATGTAGGTGAACAGAACCTTGTCGGTGAAGTAATCGGTATAACTTCTGATTTTACCACAATTCAGGTATATGAAGAAACAACCGGTCTTAAACCGGGAGATGTTGTTACAGGTACAGGCGCACCTATGAATGTACTTCTCGGACCGGGAATTATTGATAATATTTTTGACGGAATTGAGCGTCCTCTTAAGGCTATTGAGGAACAGGCAGGCGCTTTCATTGACAGAGGTGCATCTGTTTCTTCTCTTGATGACAAAAAGCTCTGGAATGTTACAATGAAAGTAAAGGTTGGCGACAAACTCGAGGGTGGTCAGATTTATGCTACACTCCCCGAAACACCAATCATTGAACATAGACTTATGGTTCACCCTGAACTTTCAGGCGTTGTTACCAAGGTTATGCCTGACGGTCAATACAAGCTTTTTGACACAATTGTTGTTATTAAAGATGATAACGGTGTTGAGCACAACCTCACACTTTGTCAAAAATGGCCTATCAGAACCGCTCGTCCTGTAAAGGACAGACTTGCATCTTCAATTCCGCTTATTACAGGTCAGAGAGTTATTGACTCTCTCTTCCCTATTGCTAAGGGCGGTACAGCCGCTATACCTGGCGGTTTCGGTACAGGTAAAACTATGACACAGCACCAGCTCGCAAAATGGTGCGACGCTGATATTATTATTTATGTAGGCTGCGGTGAGCGTGGTAACGAGATGAGCCAGGTACTCGAAGAATTCTCTGAACTTATCGACCCTAAGTCACAGCGTCCTATGACAGACAGAACCGTTCTTATTGCCAACACATCAAATATGCCTGTTGCAGCCCGTGAGGCATCAATTTACACAGGTATCACACTTGGCGAATATTACAGAGATATGGGTTACCATGTTGCTATGATGGCTGACTCAACTTCTCGTTGGGCCGAGGCTCTTCGTGAGATTTCGGGCCGACTTGAGGAAATGCCTGCCGAGGAAGGTTTCCCGGCTTACTTGCCTTCACGACTTGCCGAGTTCTATGAGCGTGGCGGCCGTGCGGAAGTTCTTTCAGGCGGTGAGGGTTCTGTAACACTTATCGGTGCGGTTTCTCCGCAGGGTTCAGACTTCTCCGAGCCTGTTACACAGAACACAAAAAGATTTACCCGTTGTTTCTGGGCACTTGATAAGTCGCTTGCTTATTCAAGACATTATCCTGCTATTAACTGGATGAACAGCTACAGCGAATACTTTAACGACCTTGACCCTTGGTTTGAAGAAAACCTCGGTAAAGACTTTATTGAGTATCGTAACAGAATCAGCGCACTTCTTCAGGAAGAAAGCTCGCTTATGGAAATCGTTAAACTTATCGGTTCCGATGTACTTCCTGATGACCAGAAACTTGTCATTGAAGCTGCAAGAGTAGTTCGTGTAGGTTTCTTACAGCAAAATGCTTTCCACGCTGATGATACTTATGTTCCGCTTGAAAAGCAAAAACTTATGATGAAAACAATTCTTCACCTTTACGATAAGGCAAAGAAGGTTGTTACCAAGGAAATTCCTATTTCAAAGGTTATTGAGCTTGGTTTGTTCGATAAACTTACAAAGATGAAATATGATATTCCTAACAGCAAGCCTGAACTCTTTGATGAATATATCAAGGAAATTGATGAAAAGCTTGACTCAATTATGTAAGGAGGAAACGCACAATGATTATAGATTATGTCGGCGTTAAAGAAATTAACGGCTCACTCATAGTTCTTGACGGAGTAAAAGGCGTTTCCAACGAGGAAATTGTTGATATCCGCCTTGATAACGGCACAGTAAGACAGGGCCGTGTCGTACAGATTGAGGGCGAAAAGATTGTTGTTCAGGTATTTGAGGGCACAAGAAGAATCAGCCTTACAAATACAAGAACAAGACTTACAGGTCACCCAATGGAAATGCCTCTTTCTCCTGAAATTATCGGTCGTGTACTTGACGGTGCAGGCAGACCTATTGACGGACTCGGAGATATTTTCCCTGTAAAGCGTGCTAACATTAACGGCACACCTATCAACCCTGTTTCAAGAATTTATCCTAAGAACTACATCAACACAGGTATTTCTACCATTGATACACTTATGACACTTATCAGAGGTCAAAAACTTCCTATCTTTTCAGGTACAGGTATGAAGCACAACGACCTTGCGGTACAGATTGTTCGTCAGGCAAAAATCAGCGGTGCAAATGCTAATAACTTCTGCGTAGTATTCGCAGCAATGGGTGTTCAGAAAGATGTTGCCGAATACTTCAGAAAGAGTTTTGAAGAAAGCGGCGTACTTTCAAGAGTTGTAATGCTCTTAAACCTTTCTAATGACCCGATTATCGAAAGAACACTTACTCCAAGATGTGCTCTTACTATTGCCGAGTACCTTGCATTTGAGCTTGAGATGCATGTTCTTGTTATTATGACAGATATGACCTCATATGCCGAGGCTCTTCGTGAGTTCTCATCATCAAAGGGTGAAATTCCTGCAAGAAAAGGTTACCCGGGCTATCTTTATTCAGACCTTGCATCACTTTATGAGCGTGCAGGTATGATTAAAGGCAAGAACGGTTCTGTTACACAGATTCCTATTCTTACAATGCCTAACGATGATATTACTCACCCGATTCCTGACCTTACAGGTTACATCACAGAGGGTCAGATCGTACTTGACCGTTCATTACAGGGACAAGGTCTTTATCCGCCTGTAAGCGTTCTTCCTTCACTTTCCCGTCTTATGAAGGACGGTATCGGTGAGGGTTACACAAGAGCCGACCATCAGGCACTTGCAAACCAGCTCTTTGCATCATATGCAAAGGTAATTGACGCTCGTTCACTTGCATCTGTTATCGGTGAGGAAGAACTCTCCCCTATCGACAAGAAATATATTGAATTCGGCAGACTGTTTGAATCAAAGTTTGTTAATCAGGGATTCAACGAAAACAGAAGTATTGAACAGAGCCTTGACCTCGGTTGGGAATTACTTTCTACACTTCCGAAATCAGAACTTGACCGTGTTGACGATCAGATTCTTGACAAGTATTATGTTGAGAAATAACCGTCAGAAAGGAGTGCTGAGCATCTATGGCTGTACAGGCTGTACCTACAAAAGGTAATCTGATGAACACCAAAAAGTCGCTTGCTCTTGCCAAAAACGGCTATGAACTGCTTGACCGTAAGCGTAATATTCTTATAAGAGAAATGATGACGCTTATTGACCACGCCAATGCAATTCAGGAGAAGATCGACAATGCATATGAAGAAGCTTACATAGCACTTCAGACTGCCAATGTTACAAACGGCTTTTGCGATGACCTTTCAAACACGATTCCTGAAGAAGACTCATTAAAACTTGATTCAAGAAGTGTAATGGGTGTTGAAATTCCGATTCTCACCATTGACGAGAAAAAACCTCAAACCTACCTGCACTACGGACTGCGACTTACAAACTCAGGTATTGATAAAACTTACGAGAAATTCACCGAAGTTAAGTATCTTACCGCAGAGCTTGCCGAGATAGAAAACAGTGTTTACCGTCTTGCGGTTTCAATCAAGAAAACACAGAAGAGAGCCAACGCTCTTAAGAACATTATGATTCCTAAATTTGAAGAAACCGTAAAGTTTATTTCCGATGCTCTTGATGAAAAGGAAAGAGAAGAATTCAGCCGTCTTAAAGTTATTAAGAGAACAAAACTAAAAAGAGCACAGGCTGAAAAAGAAAAACAAACACAAGCAGAAAATGCTTAAAAAAAATCCCACTCTGAAAAAATCAGAGTGGGATTTTGCTATTTCAAGGGAAAATTTTTTATCAATAGTTGAATAAATTATGGTTTAGCAAATTGTTTCGACAAGTAATTATAAAAGTTTGGTCAACCTTTTCAAAGGTTGTGGGTGTGGGCAAAGCCCACAAATACTTTCCGTTTATGCAATCTAACGATAGCTGAACAGCCACACTGTTTGTGCCCGATAAATTGTAATATCGGAAGATATTATGGGCTTTGTTCAAACCTGCAAGTCTTTAAAAAGCCTTGACCTAAATTTTTTATTATTTCACTTAACTCGTGTGATGAATCATAATTTCATATAATAAGGGTTGTCACACAAGCCTGTGGCAACCCTTATAGTTTATTCTTCCATTTGTTTTCCTAAAAAAGCGGCCGCTGAATGAGCAAGTTTAACTTCTGTTTCAGTAGGAACTTTATTATCTTCGCCCATCAGCATTACAACTGCACCCGTAACATCGCCTGCGGCAATAATAGGGTATATGACTGCCGCTCTGTGTTCCACACCTTCAACCGGTTGAATATCACCGACCGTAGCCTGTGTTGCAGTATAACTTTTACGGCTTTCCATATAATTTTCAAGAACAGGTGAAACCCGTCGTTCAAGTAATTCTCTTTTAGATACTCCCGATGCGGCAATAACATGGTCTTTGTCGCAAATAATAACGGGTAAACCGCTTACTCTTGAGAGAACTTCCGCATATTGTGAGGCAAATGCCGATAATTCTCCTACAGGTGAATATTTTTTAAATATAACTTCGCCGTCGGTAGCAGTATATATCTCAAGCGGGTCGCCCTCACGAATACGCAGGGTGCGACGAATTTCTTTTGGTATAACAACACGACCGAGGTCGTCAATTCTTCTGACAATACCTGTTGCCTTCATATCAAAACTCCCCTGAATTTGTAATATTTGCAAAATATTGCATTAATATTGTTTGACTTGTAATCTCTTTTATTCCGCTTTTTTACAAAATAAAGCCGTTTTGATTTTGTTAATTTATGGGAAAATAAAAGTGTAGAATTTTTATTGCTACACCTGAGCTTGTAAAATAAAGTGTGTAAGTTAGAAAAATAACTAGCACACTTTTTGCAATTGGGAAAAAGTGTGCTACAATGAAAGAAAGGAAAAAGGAATGAACGAAATGGCAAAAAAGAGAGAAAGCACACCGGGCGAGAACCTCGCAAAGCAAATTATTGAACAGTACAATCCCAAAAGCGTAGCCGATATCTCGGATGACACCGACAAGCTCGAAGACTTCAACAACAAGATCAAGGTCGCTAAACGAATCGGCTACGGTTACCTTGATTCGCTATCTTTCTATTCCTTCTGTCCGTTCACCATTCCACAAAAAATCTTGATGAGGGATTATTAATTAATTCGGAAAATGATAATAAAGCGGTTTCGGTTGAATGGGACGGAAAGAACATAGTATTGTAAAATTAAATATGATTTTGGCTTTTGACAATAAAACCTAAAAGGGTATATCGGATATGTATTGTATGAGTGACGATTATTTGGTGCAGGAACTTATTGATGAACAAAAATCAAATAAAATAAATCAATAAGTAATTGTAAAATGTATAAATATGTGTTATAATCGATAGCACAATAATGAGTTTAAAGCAAAATTAATATATTTGATAAAGTTAATATGTGTTTTACGGAAAGGAAGATTCTTGTGAAATATCATAAGCTGTTGGAAAATGCCAAGAAGCCGAAGGGCTTTTGGGGCAAAAAAATGATTAGTTCCATGAATGAAGGACATTACGAGCTTACCGGTTGGGCGCTTGATCATATAAATTTTGAAAGACATTATCGTGTGCTTGATGTTGGCTGCGGCGGCGGTCTTACCGTGTCGAGAATAGCAGAGAGAATCGGTAACGGCAAGGTTTACGGAATAGATTATTCTGCGCTTTGTATCAAACATTCAAAGGCACAGAACAGAAAAAACATTCTCTGTAATAAGGTTAAAATCGTACTTGCCTCGGTTTCGTCTTTGCCGTTTGAGGATTGCAGCTTTGATGTTGTAATTGCGGTAGAAACCTATTACTTCTGGCCGGACAAACTTAATGATTTAAAAGAAATTTATAGAGTGTTAAAGCAAAACGGCAGGATTATGCTTGTATTTGAAATGCTGAAAACTCCCGAAGAACCTGATAAATGGAAGGCTGTAGAGGACAAGGTAGGCATAAAAACAGTGACAGAGGAGGAGATACGGGAAATGCTTGCAAAGGCAGGCTTTGAAGACATTGAAACCCATAAAAAGGACGGCACTACATGGCTTTGTGCCATCGGTGTCAAAAAATAAATAAAAGCAGGTGAATATATGAAGGCTTTAATTACAGGAGCAAGTTCGGGGATTGGTAAGGAAATTGCGAGAATCTTGGCTGCAATGGGGTATGATTTGATAGTTGCGTCAAGAAACTATGATAAGCTGACAGAGCTTAAGGCTGAACTTAAAAATGTAAATGTCAGAGTAATCACCATTGATTTGTCACGGGAACAAGACGCTATTGATTTGTATGAGCATTTAAAAGACGAGGATATAGATTTTCTCGTCAATAATGCAGGCTTTGGCGCATATGGCAGATTTTTGGATGTACCGCTGAAAAAAGAGCTTGATTTAATTCACACAAATATAAGTGCAGTGCATATTCTGACAAAATGCTTTTTGCAGGATATGGTTAAGAAAAATAAAGGCTACATTCTTAATGTAGGCTCGTCAGCGGGCTTTTTGGCGGGTCCGACTTTTTCAAGTTATTATGCATCAAAAAATTATGTTGTAAGGCTTACAGAGGCTGTTCACGAAGAACTGAGGCGACAGGGCAGTAATGTTAAAATTTCCGTGCTTTGTCCCGGTCCTGTGAATACTAATTTTAATAATGTTGCGGATGTAAAGTTTTGCCTTAACGGACTTTCGCCGGATTTTGTTGCTAAGTATGCGATTGAGAAAACTATGAAAGGCAAAATGGTTATTATTCCCGGCTTTACAATGAAAGTAGCAAAAGTTGCTCAACGGTTTGTGAGTGAAAATATGCTTACACGCATTTCCTACAATGTGCAGAGCAAAAAAGAGGGACAAAGGTCAGATACCGAACAAAAAAATTTTAATAAAGCAGAACACGCTTAAAAAGGAGCGGAGAAAATATGAAAAGATTTGTATTATTAATGTTTACGGTTCTTTTCATAATTTTCTCCGCTGTTTCTGTTTTTGCCGCCGATACAAACGGCGTAGCTTTCAAAACAGAAGATATAAATTGTGATAAAGGCAGAATTTTTAAGGTTGATGTAAAGGCAAAATCGTCCGAAAAAATCTCTGCCGTATTATTAAAATTTACTTATGACAGAAATATAATAGAATACCGTTCAATCAGTTCCGATTCGGACAGTCTGGCTTATGCTTATGATAACGGAAGTACATTAAATGTATCTTACCTTTGCAAAGACGGCAAAAATATTGATAATGACACGGTAATACTTACTTTAGAATTTAAGGCAACAGCCGAAGGTCAGAGTAATTTGCAATATACAGCCTATGATTGTGTTAATTCTTCGGCAGAAAGCGTTGAAATTTCGCAATGTTCAAGCGGTAAGGTAAGTGTTACAAAACAAGGCAGTGAAAAATCAAATGATAATGAAAAATCGGATACAACGGAATATAAATCCGAAAGCAATGAAAGTACAGGAAATTCAGAAAAAAGCAGTATTGACGAACTCGGTTCATTAAACGGCAAATTTTCAGACAACACTGTATTTATGCTTATAGTTGGAGTTATTTGCGGACTTGCTGTCGGTGTTTTGTGTTTTATGCTGTATTTATCTGTGATAAAGCGGAAAAATAAGGCAAAAGAGGAAAAAGACAGGCATTAACTTGACATAACACCGATTATGCTATAAAATTTAATTTGAACTTAATATTTGTTATGGTTTATTCATTTAATTAATAGGGAAGACGGTGCAAGTCCGTCACAACCGCCATTACTGTAAACAGTTATAGCCTTGGCTCATGCCATTGGGAAACCGAGAAGGCGCCTTGGCTGCTTTAACGCAGACTGTAAGTCAGGAGACCTGCCATAACATAGTTTGAAAAACTTTCTTGGGCAGTGGGAGAATAGTTATTGGGTAAATTATTACCCTTTATATAGCTATGCCTCTTTTAAGGGGCTATTTTTTATTTAAGGAGAATGTTTATGAAAACAACAGCAAAATTTATTTCTGCTTCACTTGCTACTTTGCTTGTTTCTGCATCTGCAGTTACGGCATTTGCGGCAGAAACAAAAGACATTACAGTTTCACTCCGTATTGAGGGTGTGAATTCTTGTGTGCTTTATGACAATTATGAAATTCCACAGGGTAGTACGGCAGCTGACTTAATTCAGTATGCAGACAAGCTTTCTGATGATGTTACGGTAACAGGCGCCGAAAATAATTACATAACAGATGTAAACGGCGAAACAGCAGGCAAATTCGGCGGCTGGGACGGCTGGCAGTATATTGTAAATTCAGTTTCACCAAATGTTGGCGTAGGTGATTACACACTTAGCGACAATGATACAGTTGTTCTTTATTACGGTGATTTTCCTTGTCTTCTTCCGCAGATTGACACTTCGGCATTAAACAGTGACGGCAAAATCAGTTTTAATGCAGAGTCAACTACATATGACAGCGACTGGAATCCGACCGTAAGCACAGTTGCTATTGCAGATATGACAGTTACTTTTGACGGTCATACTTATACAACAGATGAAAACGGTACAATTTCACTTAGCAAGGCTGATTTTACATCAGGTGAGCACAGTGTTCAGGTTGAAAAGAAAAATTCAAACGGTGCTCCTGCCGTACTTCGTTATGCTGACGACTTTACAGTTAATATTGCAAGAGAAAACACAATTAATGTAAATCTCAGAATTGAAGGTCCGGAGGCTTGCTACCTTAAAGACACATTTGAAATTGCAAAGGACAGCAATGTCGGTCAGCTTATCTCATATGCAGACGAAGTTTCTGATAATATCGAAGTAGTAGGTGCAGATGCAGGCTATATTTCAGAGGTAAACGGCATTGCAGCAGGTTCATTCGGCGGCTGGGACGGCTGGTATTATGCTGTAAACAGCGTAGTTCCTAATGTAGGAGTAAGCGATTATACACTTAATAATAATGATACAGTAGTTCTTTATTACGGTGAGTATCCATGCTACCTCCCGATTGCAGATACTTCATTGCTTACGAGCGAGGGTAAAATTACATTTACAGCAAAGGCTACATTCGGTGACGCTGTTCTTCCGATTGATAATATGACAGTATATTTTGACGGCAAAGAATACACAACAGATTATAACGGTGTAGTTGTAATTGATAAGGATCAGCTTACATTCGGTCCTCACAGCTTACAGGTAGAAAAGTACGGTTACAGCGGTGCTCCTGCAGTTCTTCGTTACGCAGATGACTACACAGTATTTGTAGATACAAAGATTGTCAATGATGTAAACCTTGACAGTAAGGTAGACATTAACGATGTTACAGCTATTCAGACATACCTTAGCAATTATAACAATATTAGCGAAGAACAAGTAAGAATTGCTGATGTAAACAAAGACGGAAAAGTTGATGTAAATGATGTTACAGCACTTCAGACAATTCTTTCGGGTGAAACAGAATAATTCTAATAAGGAATGATAATTATGCTGAAAAAACTGACAGCTTTACTTATATGCGCAGTAATGTTATCTTTATCGGTAACAGTAAATGCGGCTGAAAACTACACAAAAGAAGATATTTCAAAAACTATAGACGGAATTATCTCGTATAAATCGGCAATTTTAAAGGCTGACGATACAGCTTCGTTTGTACAAAAACTTTCTGAAACCACAGATAATTCTGAAACACAGTGGTATATTATTTCTTTGTCAAAATACGGTACAGATGTAACTGCTGTACAAAGTTCTATGATAAAATCTGCCGAAAAGTTATATAAATCAAAAAGCAAAGCTACAGATTTTCAGCGTACCTCACTTGCACTTTATGCCTGCGGACTTAATCCTGAAAATATCAACGGCAAAAATTTGCTCAGTGACGGAGTTTATAACAGTGAAAATGTGAACAAGCAAGGCATAAATGCATATGTTTATGCCTTGCTGTCACTCGACTGTGCAAATGCAAAAGTTCCGAGTGAAGCAAAATATGACAGAGAATATTTTATTAAAAAAATTATAGGCTTACAGCTTTCGGACGGTGGTTTTACACTTATGGGAAAGTCTGCCGATACCGATGTTACCGCAATGTGCTTACAGGCACTTGCTCCTTATAAATCTGACAGTACGGTAAAAGAATCTATTGACAGAGCACTTGATGTTTTATCTAAAAAACAAAATGAAAAAGGCGGATATTCTTCTTTCGGCACAGTAAATTCCGAGAGTGTTTCCCAAGTTATTTCTGCGCTTGTTGCACTCGATATAGATGTGCAGTCGGATTCAAGATTTATTAAAAACGGCAACACTCTTGTTGACAATCTCATGACTTTCAAAAATTCAGACGGCGGTTTTTCTCATATTGAAAACGGAAAATCGAATAATATTGCGTGTTATCAGGCATTAAACTCACTTGTTGATTTATATAAATATATGTCAAAGAGCAATACCGAGATTTTTGAATTTGACGATACAAAGAAAAATAATTCTAATAGCGAAAATTCCCGACAGAACACTGAAAATTCAAACACAGACAGTTCTGAGGTTAATATAGACAGCAACAATAAAAATAATTCTGTAAATACAGGTGATATTACAGAAAAACATAATTCGCAAGTTGATGAAGGACAGCAGGAAACAACTGTAAATCCCGAATCTAATAATGCGGAAAATTATGATGATCAGGTAATGGCTTTGGCAGATGACAATTACGAGCCTTTTACGCTTGCATCTACTCCGGATTCCGCAGCGGCGGCAAATTCGGATGACGACAATAATTTTATTTTCTATGTTTCTCTTATCGGACTTGTGGCAGTAGTGGCTGTGCTTTTAATTATAAGATTAACAGTGCTGAAAAAAGACGGTGAGCCGTTCAGATTATTCGGCAAAAGAAAAGGTGACAAATAATGAAATTAAAACTTTTATTACTTGTATTGATAATTACTGCCGTGCTATGCGGCTGTTCGGTTCAGACTCCCGATGACTACTATTCCTCTTCATCTCAAAAAGAGGGAATGGAGGTTACTTTTTCAATCAACTGCTCAACCATTTTAAATAATATGGATCAGCTTGAAAGCGGTCTTGGAAGCTATGTTCCGAGTGACGGCGTAATTCTCAAGCCTACAAAGATTACTCTTGACGAAAATGCTACCGCATACGATGCGCTTAGTGAAGCCTGCCGTCAGAATAAAATTCAATATGAATACGAGGGAACGGACGCAGATATTTATATCGAGGGTATTGCAAATCTTTATGAATTTTCTTGCGGTCAGCTTTCGGGTTGGGAATACTGTGTAAATGATGTTTTTCCGTCGGTAGGCTGCAATTCTTATGATTTGCATGACGGAGATACAATTAAATTCTTATATACCTGCGATTTGGGCGCAGATATCGGAAACGAATTTACAGGAGAAGAATAATGCTAAGATTTAATTCCTTTAATCCGCTGGCACAGCTTATATATTTTGTATCTGTGCTGTTGGTATCAATGTTTACATGGAATTATATAATTTTACTGCTGTCGCTTTTCGGAGCGGCGGCTTATTCTGTATTACAAAAGGGTTTTAAATTATTTTTAAAATCCTTTTTTGGTTATGTGCTGATTTTTTTACTTGTAACAATAACCAATCCGCTTTTCTCACACAAGGGAGTAACACCGCTTATATTTATAAATGATATTCCTATTACGCTTGAGGCTATAGTTTACGGTGCGGTGCTCGGACTGATGCTTTTGAGCGTAATACTTTGGTTTTCGGTATTCAACAGCGTGTTTGATTCCGAAAAACTTATATATATTTTCGGAAGATTTTTACCAAGACTTGCATTATTGTTTTCGATGGTACTTCATTTTGTGCCTAAATTTATTCTTGTGTTTAAGCGCACATTGGCGGCTCAATCCGATTTTTGCGGTAAAAATAAATTTAAACAATACATAGGTGCATTTTCTGCTTCGGTTTCCGTAATGCTTGAGGGTTCGGTTCAAACTGCCGATTCAATGAGCGCAAGAGGATACGGAGTTAAAAAGCGCAGTTTTTACTGCCGCTTTCCTTTTACAAAAGCAGATACGGTTTTTACTGTACTTTCTCTGGGAATGTTGACTACAGTGCTGTTTGCTTTAGCGACAGGTCAACTTGATTTTCTTATATATCCGCATATCGAGATGTGTGATATTACAATATTATCCGTAATCGGAATGTCGGCTTTCGGTGTACTGTCATTTATGCCGTTTATCATTGAGTTAAAGGAGGAGCTTGTATGGAAATTTTCTCTGTCAAAAATTTAAGTTTTACTTATCCGCAGATGCAGGAAAAGGCTTTGGATAATGTGAATTTCACTGTGAAAAGGGGAGAGTTTTGTGTTATCTGCGGTCAGTCCGGCTGCGGAAAAACAACCCTGCTAAGACTTTTAAAGCCGCAGGCAGCTCCTCACGGTACAAAAACGGGAGAAATATTTTTCTGTTCCGAAAATATTGAAAAATGCAGTGAAGAAGATACGGCTTTTAAAATTGGCTATGTTTCGCAAAATCCCGAAAATCAAACAGTAACCGATACCGTACTCCATGAACTTGCCTTTACGCTTGAGAATATGGGAATGTCGAGTGAAGAAATAAATATTAAAATAAGTGAAACGGCTACTTACTTTGGACTTTCAAAAATAATAGAACAAAAGACAAACTCACTTTCGGGCGGTCAGATGCAAATTCTTAATCTTGCGGCGGCATCTGTTGCCGAGCCTGATGTATTAATTCTTGACGAACCCGCAAGTCAGCTTGACCCTGTATCGGCAGAAAACTTTTTTACAATTCTTGACAAACTTAATAAAGACTTGGGTATCACTGTAATTATTACCGAACACAGACTTGAAAAACTGTTTCCCGTTGCAGACAGAATTATTGTTATGGAGCAAGGAAAAATAATTACCGATACCGCACCTAAAGATACTTGCAACGCTCTTAGCAAAATTTCAAAAAATCATCCTATGATGCTCGCTTTGCCCGTGCCTGCACGGCTTTATTCCGTAACGGATTGTAAATCGCAATGCCCCGTTACGGTCAAAGAAGGCAGAGAACTTTTTGCAAAATATAGCAAAAATAATTCTTTTACAGAACATACATTGCAGAATAATAATTCCGACGATGAAATATTATCGGTTAAAAATGTATATTTCAGATATGATAAAAAGTCTGATGATGTGCTCCTCGGTCTTAATTTATCGGTAAACAGAGGAGAAATTTTTTCGGTTGTCGGTGCAAACGGCAGCGGAAAATCAACTTTGCTTTCCGTAATAGGAGCAAGGCTTAAGCCGTACAGAGGCAAGGTGAAACTAAATGAAAAAACAGCTACTATGCCTCAAAATCCACAATTGTTATTTGTTAAAGACAGCTTGCTTGAAGACTTTAAAAGCGTGAGCGGGGATTTGGAAAAAATTAATAAATTGTCAGAAAAGTTTAATGTACACCGTCTTTTAAATCACCATCCGTATGACCTTAGCGGAGGTGAAATTCAGCGTGCAGGTTTTGTAAAACTTTTACTTCTCGAACCGAAAATATTATTGCTTGACGAACCGACAAAGGGTTGTGACAGTTTTTCAAAAGCAGAACTTGCAAAAACTTTAAAAGAACTTTCCGACAACCAAATTACAATATTACTTGTTACACATGACCTTGATTTTTCGGCTGAAGTTTCCACCGTATGTGCAATGCTTTTTAACGGTACTCTTTCAAAAAGACTTGAACCGCACGAATTTTATTGCGGAAAACGATTTTATACGACTTCTGCAAATAAAATTTCACGAGGTATAAAAGACGGCATTATAACAACGGAAGAGTTGATTTCCGCTGTTAAGGAGGAGTAAAATGACTGCTAAAAAGATAATAAAATACTTATGTGTTTTTGTGGTTGCACCGCTTATTGTACTTTGCGGAGTGTTTTTCTTCGGCGACCGCAAATATGCCTTTATATCGCTTGCTTTGTCGGTGGTTGCCTGTATTCCGTTTTTTATTTCTTTTGAAAAAGGTAAAAACGATGCACGCAGAATTGTTATAATAGCTGTTATGACGGCATTGTCTGTAGCGGGCAGGTTTGTATTTGCTCCCATTCCGTTTTTTAAGCCCGTTACTGCAATTGTAATTATTACCGCTATTTATCTTGGCAGTGAAGCAGGTTTTATTACAGGATCTTTTTCTGCTGTGGTTTCAAATTTCTATTTTGGACAAGGACCGTGGACTCCGTTTCAAATGCTTGCGTGGGGACTTATCGGATTTTTGGCGGGCTTGCTTGCTAAAAAACTTGTTGAGAGTAAGGTATTGCTTATTATTTACGGCGCTCTATCGGGCATAGTATTTTCTTTTATAATGGATGTATGGACAACTCTCTGGGCTGACGGCACATTTAATATAGCAAGATTTGTGGCAAGCATTACAACCGCAGCACCGTTTACCGTTGTTTATATGGTTTCAAATGTAATATTCCTGTTGCTGCTTACAAAACCAATCGGAAGTAAATTGCAGCGATTAAAAACTAAATACGGAATTTTTTAGGACAAGGGGAAGTTTAGCTTTCCCTTTTTATTTTGCCGTGTATTATTTGCCTGTCTTCTGCATATAATCATTTGCATGGAGGTAATATATGGCAATGTTAAAAAAACACAAAAAAATGTTGTTGTCAGCATTGCAGAGAGTTTTCTGCTTTATATTGGCAGCAACAATTTTGGGTGCGGTGGGTGTTCCCTCGGCCGTACTTGCGCTTGACGGTGCAAATCCGACAGTAGAAATTGTCGGATTTATGAGGGGCGACAGTAAAGACCTTCGTTCAAGTGAGCTTTTAATGGCAAAAGTAAGCAATTACGACGGTAATCCTCAAGAGCTGACTTACGAATGGAAAAATAAGCTTGGCACTTATCTGTATGTATTTGACAAGCACGATATGGCTGTGGTGCGTGGCACAAAAAGCGAAATTGAAATTTACAATTCGGATAAAGGCTTGTTCGCATCTGATAATATGAGCGGCAGATCTTATAACCGCAGCTATTCGCACAAAGGCTTTGCTTATGCGGCAGTTTACGGTGCATCTGTTAACGCTGAAAAATTAAAAGGCGGCATTTCCGTAACAGTAAAGGACTCTGACGGAAATATCATTGCGACAGCGTCGTATGATGACGATTTCAAAAATTATGACCTGTCAAAAGATATGGCAAACGCAGTGTTTGGCGTGTTTGAGGGAGAGAGCGTTGATATTCTTAACCTCTTAGGTCAAAGCTCGGTTGTTCATGTTGTATGTCCTGCCTGTTATGTAAGTCAGGGAACAATAATTTCCGGCAGCGATTGCATAAGTTTAAGCAAGTCAGAAAGCGGTTACTCAATAACCGGTTTAAAAGCCGGTGAAGGTGTAATTAAAATTAATCTTCAAAAGAGAAACTGCAAATTCCATAAAAACTCGGAAAACAGTTCGACTACAACCGTAATAGTATTTAAAAAACCTAACACTTCCACAACTGCAACAACACTCACTCTTACAAATCTTGATGACAGATGCGAATATTATCTTGAGGGTGTTAAGGGTGAAGTAATTGACGGCAAAATAACTTTTAGCAGTCTTACTCCCTCTACTGAATATACCATAGAGGTACGGGGCAGTTATATTGACGAGAACGGTACAACTAAAACTGCATACGCCTATGTAAAAGACACAACAAAGGACTGCTATACATCAAGTGTGGTTTTCAAACTTGATGATACTGTAGCGGATACCGAAAGCATATTCGGTAAACCGTACGAGGTTGCCGTAAAGTCTGACAGTGATTACATTGTCTTGCAGAGCGGTGATAACGGTTATACTGCAGAACTTGCTAAAGGCAATTATAAAGTGTTTTTAAAAGACGGTAATGATTATAAACAGATTGATAATGCGGTTCTTACCGTTGACAGTGATGATAACAGCATAGAGATAAAATATTACTCTGTAGTTTATAATCTTGATGGTGGTACATTCAACGGCGATACAAAATTTGTTTACCGTGAGGGTGAATTCGTAAAAACAATTGATAATAAACCAACTAAGTATGAGTATGTATTTGACGGCTGGAAGTGCGGTGAAAGCACTTATAGCAACAGCCAACAAATTACAGATTCAATTGACAGAAAATATGAATTGACAGCAATATGGGAAGTAGATAAGATAGGTGACGGAGAAAAGCCTGACGGAATACCGGATAAATATCAGAAGAAAATTACCTTTAAAGTAGTAAACGGTACTTGGGAAGATAAGAGTGCAAATGATATTTCTTACTATGTAACTTTGCTTGACAAAGAGGGTAAGTGGAATGTCAACGGTACTGCAAGAATCAATATTCCTACAGGTATGACAGCAAATTACGGTTATGAAAAAGGCAAGTGGGACATTGAGCCAAAGTCGCCTGTAAATGGAACAAATGCGGAAACTTACACTTATACTTTTACAAAGAAAACCGACCCGAAAGTTGAATACAAAGAACCAAACGAAAACGATAAACCAACACCTGCTACACAGGTAGTAGAGTACGGAAAGAAAATACAGGTAAAGCCGAACGGCGGTGTATGGGTTCACGATAACAAAACCTATTCGGGTGATGATGTAGCAACATTTGTTCTTGAAAAGAATATAAAACTCGAAGATCCGACAAGAACAAACTATGTATTTATGGGTTGGGATAAGAAGGAAGGCAAAGACGATGTAGCCTATATCTTCACGGCAATATGGGAAGTAGATAAGATAGGTAACGGAGAGAAACCTGACGGAATACCGGATAAATATCAGAAGAAAGTAACCTTTAAAGTAGTAAACGGTACTTGGGAAGATAAGAGTGTAAATGATATTTCATACTATGTAACTTTGCTTGACAAAGAGGGTAAGTGGAATGTCAACGGTACTGCAAGAATCAATATTCCAACAGGTATGACAGCAAATTACGGTTATGAAAAAGGCAAGTGGGATGTTGAACCGACTGAAATTGTATCCGGAATTGAAGATGTTGTTTATGTTTATTTGTTTGACAAAATAGCAGAAACAGAGCCACAACCGCAACCGACAACTGTACAGCCGACTCCTACAGTTAAAACCGTTGTTCAGGAAAAAACGGTTTATAAAACACAGTATGTTGAGCCTATTACCTTAAAAACAGGTGATAATCTCACTTTCTTAGGTGTGCTTGTCGGTTTATGTACAGCAGGTTTTGCAGGAACAATAATTTTCGGTAAAAAACGAAGTAAGTAATATTAAAAAGGCGATTGCAGATTAATTTTGCAATTGCCTTTTTTCAAATACAGAATAATAATAAATATTTCAAAGGTTATAATAAATTAAATGAGGTGAATTTATGGCTGAGGTAATTAAAATAGTTTTGACAGGCGGTCCATGTGGCGGTAAAACAACTGCTTTGAATTTTTTGAAAGATGAACTTGAAAAGTTAAATATAAAAGTTTTTATATTAGAAGAAATTGCAAGTAATTTATTGAGCAACGGCATTACTCCGCAAAAACTTGGTGTATATGAGTTTCATAAACAACTTTTTGAAACTCAATTAAAAGAAGAAAATTCTCTCGAAGAGAAAGCTAAGGCATACAATGGGGAAAAGGCTGTAATTTTATTTGACAGAGGATTGCTTGACAGCAAAGCATATGTTACCGATGCCGAATTTAAAAAATATATTTCAATAAGTAATAAAAATGAAGATGTATTAAGGAATTCGTATGATGCTGTATTTCATTTAAAAAGTGTTGCTTGTACAGATGAAAACACTTACATTAAAAACTACAATTCTGTCAGAAAAGAAGATGTAAAGCTCGCCAAGGAACTTGACGAAAAATTACTTTCTATATGGACAGGCACATCACACTTGCGAGTTATACCAAATAACAGTGATTTTAATAAAAGGCTCGATAATTTGCTTAAAGAAGTATTAGGGTTCATCGGTGTTCCGGAACCTCTTGAAATTGAGCGTAAGTTTTTGATAGAATACCCTGATATTGATTATCTTAATAATATGACTGCTTGCAGAAAGGTTGCGATTACTCAGGCGTATTTAAACACTCCCGAGGAAGGAATGTTCAGAATACGGAAGCGTGGTTACGGCAAAGACGCAGTATATATTAAAACGGTAAAAATCAAGATTAATGATTTGAAAAGGATAGAAAAAGAATCTTATTTGACACAAGCCGAATACAATAATTATCTTTCAAGAAAAGAATGTATAACGGGTATTATTTCAAAGGACAGATATTGCATAGTGTATGATGACGAATATTTTGAACTTGATGTATATCCGTTTTGGAATGACAGAGCAACGCTTGAGATAGAATTGCTGTCAGAAGATCAGCCTTACAAACTTCCTCCTTTTATTAAACTTATAAGAGAAGTAAGTCACGAACCCGAATACAGAAACATTGCACTTGCGCAAAGAATGGTTCATAATAAAGGGACTGATTAAGATAACTTAATTGATAACAACATTTCGATATTAATACCAAGTGATATTGACATTATTATCTGCAATGTGTTAAAATGCCTATATCATTAACTTCATCATCAAATTAAAACAGGAAAATAATTATAAAAAATTAAAAAAAGTGTTGACAAATGGAGTTTGCTGATGTATAATAATGAAGCTGACTTAAGGGAAAAACAAATTTTTAAGTTAAGTATGCGGCAATAGCTCAGCTGGATAGAGCAACTGCCTTCTAAGCAGTAGGTCAGGGGTTCGAGTCCCTTTTGCCGCGCCACATGGTGGGATTAGCGTAGTTGGTTAACGCGCCAGTTTGTGGCACTGGAGACCGACGGTTCGAATCCGTCATTCCACCCCATTTGACTCATTAGCTCAGTTGGCAGAGCACTTGACTTTTAATCAAGGTGTCCGGAGTTCGAATCTCCGATGGGTCACCACGTCGGAGCAAGCTAAAACTTGCTCCGATTTTTTTGCAAAAAATCTTCCGCAAGCACCGCTGCTCCTCCTTTTCGCAAAAAGGCACGTTCCTAAAGAGCCTGTTCGTTTGTAAACGCACTCACTGACGGCTCTTTGTCACTACCACCTTTTTGCGGCTTGCGTGTGCTTTTTTATGTTGCGTTATTAATGGGATTATGCTCCATTCCGATTTTTGTTTTCACAAAAACCGTCATTTCCGCCATCGTTCCTCCTTTCGCGAAAAGGCTCGTTTCACCGTTCCTCTTTTCGCGAACGGGCAATTCATGAATTGCCCCTACTTTCCCTCAGTCAAAACCTGCGGTTTTGACAGCTCCCCTGACAAGGGGAGCCTTTTGCGCTCTATCCCCCACCGCGCCGAAAACGCACCTATATCATGAAATTTCTGTTCTGGAGCATATACTCTGTCGGAGTCATGCCGACTCGCTCCTTAAAAAGCCGGCAAAAATGATACTGATTCGAAAATCCGCACTCCGAAGCGACCGCGCCGATCTTCAAAACGCCCTCGGAAAGGAGCTGCTTTGCCTTGTTTAACCGAAGCTCGATCAGAAACTGCTTCGGCGCCAGCTTCATATGCTCGACAAAAAGCTTTCTTAAATACACCTCGCTGATACCGCACTCCGCAGCGCACATCGCCGCGTTGAGCGAGGAATCGTGATAGTTTTTCTCGATGAACCTGACCGCCGGCTCGATCGTCTTACAGACCGTGTTTTCCCCCGAAAGCCTTTGGAGCATACGGTAGAAAACACTCATCATCTCCGCGCGGCGGCCACTTATCAGCGACAGGAGCTTGAGACTCTCAAAATCCTTCATATAGGGCTTGGCGCTCTGAATCGGCACTGAAATTATTTCACTGCACACCGGCGCAAGGGTCAAAAAATTGATAACCGGAAAGCTTCCCGGCTCGTCGCCCGAAATTTTATAGCTTCCGCCCATCGGAAGGATCACGGCGTGATTTTTGTCCGACACGGTTTTGACGCCGTTCTGCGCGTATGTGATCTTCCCCTCTGAGCAAAAAGAGAGCCCGTAGCATTTTCTTTTTTTAATTTCCTCGTGCCGCCCGGCCGGTGAAAAGACCGTGAATACCCCGCGTATCGCGGTAACCGTTATGTTCCCGAGCATACCATCACCTCCGCAACATTATATCGTTTTTGTTTAATAAAGTCAAGAAAAACGGCTAAAAAGTATCGGAAAGGTCAAAGTAACATTGTTTTACTCATTGCAATTTATAAAAAAGTAAATTATACTTTGCTAAAAGGAGTGATTTAAAAATGAAACTTAAAAAAACACAGGAGCTTTTGAAAAAAAAGCTTGAGGCTCAGGATTTTGATACTTATGCCATTTGTGTCTGCAAGGACGGGGATAAAGCCTCTCTTTTTTCCGCCAATGCCGACAGTGACACATATTTTGATATAGCAAGCATGGGGAAGGTGCTTGTTACATCAACCCTCGTTTTACACGCCGTAAGCGAAAAAATCCTTTCGCTTGACGACACTCTTGATATGTTTTTCAAAAACATTGCACAGGACAGAAAAAAGATCACCGTAAAACATCTTTTGACCCATACCTCCGGAATCGTAAGATATGATATCCCCAAAGCCGCTGCTTCAAAAGGAAGTGATGCCGTTGCGGATTTCATCATATCCAGTCCCCTTGCTTTTGAGCCGGGCACAAAAAATCAATACTCCTGTAACGGAATGATTTTGCTGGGATATATCCTCGAAAAATTATACAAAATGCCGCTTGAAAAAATTTTCGAAGAAAAATTAAAGCGGCCTCTCGGATACACAAGGAGTAAATTTAACATTGCTTTAGACGAACCGAACGCCGCCGTTTGTTACCGTTCGGAAAACGTTGACGGCCTTGCGCATCCGTGGGATGATGAAAATATCAGGATACTTCAAACAAGCGCCGGCTCGGGAGGACAGTTTTTCACCCTGGGTGATATAATAAAATTCGCAGACGCTGTCATGGCTGAAAGCGAAGCGCTTTATTCAAAGGAGCTTTTTGATATGGCCGAACAAAATTATGTGGATGACGACTGTGATGAGGGCAGAGGGCTCGGCTGGTTTTATGTTACCGACAATTATTTTCAGCGTGCCGATCTGTTCCCGATAGGCAGCTTTGGTCATACAGGCTATACGGGTTCGTCAATGTTTTTTAACCGTGAAAAAAATATGTATGTTATTATGCTTACAAACGCAACAAGATTTTCAAGCATGAAAACCGATTTTAAATATCCCGACTATGACGGTGATACATGCCGAATCAGAGTTGAGCTTCATAATGCTATATATAAAGATTTATGTGAGGACGGGCTGCTGTAATAAAAAACACATATATGACTGCAATATTATTTTTAATCGGTAATAATGGTTTTACATCAAAAATTTCGAAAAGGAGTGATTTTTATGTTTAAGGGTAAAACCGCAATAGCGACGGGCGCGGCGTCCGGCATGGGGCTTGTGTTTTCGCAGAAGTTCGCCTCTCTGGGCGGCAACGTCTTAATGTGTGACGTGAACGAAAAAACGCTTAACGAAAAGGTTAATGAAATTAATGAAAAGGGCGAAGGAAAAGCCGTTGCCGCTATTTGCGACGTGCGCGACTACAATGCCGTCTGCGCCGCGCGCGACAAGGCCGTCTCCGAGTTCGGAAGCATCGATATTTTAGTAAACTTCGCCGGCGGAACAGCTCGGCGTATGTTGAAAGTCGGCTGGGAGGCAGACTTTCCCGACGTTCCGATCGATGTTTTCGACTGGGGACTGGACGTTAACTTAAAAGGCCCGTTCTATTTTGCGCACGCCGTTTTAAAAGAGATGCGAAAGCAGAACAGCGGTCTTATCGTGAACATCGGCTCGATAACCGGCGCGGAGGGCTCCGGCCAGGGCATGGACTATTCCACGGCGAAGGCCGGGCTGATGTACGGGCTCACAAAGTCTGTCGCTCAGTACGGTGCGGCGCATAACATCCGCTGTGTGTGCGTTTCGCCCGGTCCTGTTTTAACAAGGGCGGATATGGCCGAGATGGGCACTCTTTTGCACCGCGCGGCAGATCCGGAGGAAATAATCGACCTGATTTTGTTCATCGCGTCGGACAAGGGGCAGTTCATCAACGGCGAAAACATTATGATCGACGGCGGCCGGAACGCCGCTGACAGGAGATGCTGACCATGGGCAAGTTTTTATACAAGAACGACGCGATCGTTACCGTGATGGTGCAATCGGACGAGCCTGACGGCATCAAGGCTCTCATGGACAAAGCCGCTCCCTCGGGGGCGGAGGCGTTCGGCATGCAGATCGAAGCGCTCCGTCCGGAGTTTAAGACCGAAAAGGTCTTACGCGGCCTTTTCTCCTATAAGAGCGTTCCGACCTATGTCACGAACTACCGCTATGGGACGAACTCCGGCAAGAGCGATGAGGCCCTTGCCGATGAGCTTGTCGCCCTCGCGGAGTACGGCGCGGAGCTGGTTGACGTTCCGGGCGACCTTTATAACCCGACGAAGGGCGAGCTTTCGACGGACAAAGAGTCAATTAATCTACAGATGAAGCTCATAGAGCGCATACACTCAGCCGGAGCGGAGGTTTTAATATCGTCTCACATATCAAAATTCACGCCGGCCGAAAGAGTTCTGGAGGTCGCGGCGGCGCACAAAAGCCGCGGCGCGGACATTTCAAAGATCGTCACCGGCGCGGCAAATATGGCCGAGCAGATTGAAAACCTCCGCATCGTGAACCTCTTAAAAGAGAGGCTCGGCATTCCGTTTTTGTTTCTCTCGGTCGGCGAGTGTTCGATTTTAAGGCGCGTCGGCGGTGAGATCGGGTGCTCGATGTATCTTTGCGTGGCGGAGCACGACAAATTCGCGACTCCGGTTCAGCCCTTACTCGCCGATATTCTGGCGGTCAGACGCGCAATGAAAGGGAGCGATGCAAAGTGAAAACGGCAGTTATTACCGGCGCGGCAGTCGGCATCGGCCGGGCGACGGCGATGAAATTCGCCCAAAACGGCATAAACCTGTCCTTATGGGATCTTGACCTTACAAAGCTTAAAAAACTGAAGGCCGAATTGGAAAAATACAGCGTCGAAGTCCTGATATTCGGGTGCGATGTCAGCAGCGAAGCGGAGGTAGGCGCCTGCATGGAAAAGACTCTGGAACAATTCGGGCGGGTCGATATACTGGTAAATAACGCGGCGCTCTGGCGAAGCTCCAAGCCGTTTTCCGAAATAACGGCGGAGGAATGGAAAAAATATCTCGATGTGAACATCATGGGCGTCGTGTACTGCACGCGCGCGGTGATAGACAAGATGCTCGAAAACAAATACGGGCACATCATCAACGTTTCCTCTGTCGCCGGGGTTTACGGAAACGCGTATATGAGCCACTACTCCGCCACAAAGGGCGCCGTTATAGCTTTCACCAAAGCACTGGCGAAGGAGGTCACACCGGGCGGAGTTTTGGTAAACTCCGTTTCTCCCGGAAGCGTTAGTCCGTCGGAGAATCCCGATCCGGACTCGTACATTGAAAGCGAACTCTCGTTTATGGGCCGAACCGGCACGGACATGGAGAACGCCGACCTGATATATTTCCTCGCCGGCGACAATTCAAGCTATATATCGGGCCAGAACATACAGATAGACGGTTGCAGAAAGAAAATGTAGGAAGGATTTTTTATGAAAGCGATACTTGTTAACGACGATAAAAGCTTAAGGTGGGATTTTGTGCCCGACCCCGTCATCGGCAATGACGAGGTTTTGGTAAAGATAGAGGCCGCGGCGGTCAACCGCGCCGATCTGATGCAGAGAGCCGGGGACTACCCTCCCCCTCCCGGCGCGCCGGACTGGATGGGGCTCGAGATCGCGGGCGAGATCGTCCGCGTCGGCGCCGAGGCCGAAAAAAATTCAGATTGGAAGATTGGCGACAAGGTGTGCGCTCTGCTCGGCGGAGGCGGATATGCCGAATATGCCGCCGTCAGGTACGATATGTTAATGCCCGTGCCCAAGGGGTGCACCATGGTCGAGGCCGCGGCGATTCCCGAGGCGGCCTCGACTGCTTATTTAAATCTCTTCATCGAGGGCGGCATCAAGGAGGGTGACACGCTCTTAATGCTCGCCGGGACAAGCGGCCTTGCAAGCGTGGTCATCCCGATGGCGAAGGCGTTCGGCGTCCGGGTCATCACCACGGTGCGGACGGATAAAAAGGCTGAAGCGATCGCGCATCTGGGCGCGGACAAGGTCATTGTCACATCGAAAGAGGACTTGGCGGAGGCGTTAAAAGCGGAGCTTGAATCCGGCCGCGGAGTGGATGTCGCGATCGACTGCCTCGGCGGCGAAGCGATGGGGCGCTGTCTATACTATCTTAACCGCGGCGCAAGGTGGATCATGATCGCGGCGCTGGCCGGTCAAGAAACCGAGATCGACCTTAAAAACATCTATGTCAGAAACGTGAGGATCATCGGCTCGACTCTGCGCTCAAGAGCTCCGGAAATCAAGGCGCGGATCCTCGATGAGCTCGTGAAAAACGTGTTCCCGAAGATCGAAGAAAGGCTCATCAGGCCGACGGTCTATAAGGTTCTGCCGATCGAGAGGGCTGAGGAGGCGCATGCTCTTTTGCAAAACGGCGAGAGCGTCGGCAAGGTCGTCCTGACCGTCGGGTGAGGGAAATAAAAGCGTGCCAACGGCGCATCCGTTAAAATGTATGCGCAATTGGTTCGGCATTTATGACGAACCGAGGGTGAGTGTAAAACAAAAACCGCCCGGCATTAGCCGGTTCGCGATAAGAGAGTATCGGTTTTACGTAAAAAGCACTGTAACCTTTAAGGTTACAGTGCTTTTATCTTCGATTTATGCAAAGTAATGCGTAAAACTGCCATGGGCATCATAAAAGCAAGATTTTTTGATGAAGTGCAAGGCAAAAAAGCGAATAATCCTGACGGATTATGAGGTTTTTTAACACAGCAATTCGCAAAAAAGATGTTTTTATGGCGTTACTGTTTTGTCGCTGGCCGGCATTCCCCCGGGCGGTTTTTGTTTTAGTCGATCTCGATCAGACCGTAGTTTTTATCGTTTCTTTTATAAACGAGGTTCGTCTCGTCGGTCGACGCGTTCTTGAAGAGGAAAAAGCTGTGCCCCAAAAGGTTCATCTGCAGGATCGCTTCCTCCGCGCTCATCGGCTTTAAGTAGATGTGCTTGTTCTTTAAGATGTTGAACTCGGACTCCTCCTCCGCCTTTGCCTCGGGCTCGAAATTTGCCGGGTCAAATGCGTTTTCGCGAAGCCTCTTTTCAAGTCTTGTCTTGTTCCTTCTGATCTGGCGCTCAATAACCGTCACGATCTTGTCGATGGCAGTGAACGCGTCCGCCGCGGTCTCCTCTGCCCTATATATCATTCCGTCGGAAAAGACGGTGACCTCCGTAACCACACGGTCGCCCTTCTCGCCGGTAAGTGTTACTTTTGCCTCCGACGAATCCGAGAAAAATTTGTCCAGCTTGCTAAGCTTTTTCCCGATAAGCTCCTTGAGCCGCTCTGTTGCCTCTGTTCTTCTGCCGCTGATAATAACCTTCATATAAACAGCCCCTTTCAATTGTATGCGCCTTTATCGGCACCTTAGGCAAGCCGCGCCGGACATTTATGCCGTTACGCTCCGGCTCTGCTTTACCTTACAGTTATATTATACAATATTTCCATGAAAAAATCAATAATATTTTGTTAATTTTTTGTCACTTATGGGCGCGCCCATTCCGCCAATTTGTAGGGGTCGGTATTTATGACGAACCGGAGTGAATGCACAACCAAAATCCCTCAGTCAAAACCTACAGTTTTGACAGCTCCCCCCGGGGGAGCCCTTAAATGCTATATCTAAACCATAGCGGAAGTTTAAAGCCCTCAAGAGCCGAGGCGTGAGGAAAGCCGCAGTGAGACGGTGGCTCGAAGAGCCGGAAGGATATGCCTAAGGGCAAACAAAACAGGCGGCCGATGGCCGTGCCCTACGGTGTAGCGACGAGGCAAAGGCGCGCACGCAAAAGCGTGCGCATAAAAACGCCCCGCAAGGAGAGACCCCTGCGGGGCAAAAACCATTTAGAACCTGAAATCGCGGCTGTTTGATGTGCGGATCGCGCCGATATGCTCCTTCGCGATGGAGCGGACCTTTTCGTTCGGAATCTTTGAAAGCTCCGCCTCTATCAGCGCAAAGCCCTTTTCGCGCGTAGCCTCGGACGCATAGTCCGTCAGATACTCGGCTAAGGTCATCAGCGCGTTGGGGTGGCAGCAGTTTGCAATCTGCCCGGTCTTACAAAGGCTCATAAACCTGTCGCCCGTGCGGCCCTCGCGGTAGCACGCGGTGCAAAAAGACGGAATATACCCCCCGTCGATGAGCCAGGACACAACCTCGTCAAGGGTGCGCTGATCCGACACGTCGAACTGCTCCGAATCGTGCGGCCGCTCCTTTTCGGCATAGCCGCCGACGCTGGTGCGCGACGCGCCGCTTATCTGCGAAACGCCGAGCCTTAACATCTCGCCCCTGACCTTCTGATTTTCGCGCGTGGAGATGATCATGCCCGTGTACGGCACGGCGATCCTTATGAGTGCCGCTATCTTTTCAAATATCTCGTCCGAAATGCCGTTGTCAAATTCGTCCGGATCAATATCGTCCGCCGGCTTAACGCGCGGAACGCTGATTGTGTGAGGGCCGACTCCGTGAACCGCCTCTAAGTGCTCGGCGTGCATCAAAAGCCCGGCAAACTCATAGCGATAGCCCTCGAGCCCGAAAAGAACCCCGAGCCCGACATCGTCGATGCCGCCCTCCATGGCGCGGTCCATCGCCTCGGTGTGATAGTTATAGTCGTGCTTCGGCCCGGTCGGGTGAAGAAGCTCATAGCTCTTTTTGTTATAGGTCTCCTGGAACAGAATGTATGTGCCGATGCCGGCCTCCTTGAGCTTTCTGTAATTCTCGACCGTAGTCGCCGCGATGTTGACGTTGACGCGCCTGATGTCCCCATTTTTGTGGTGAATTGAATAAATTGTCTTGATTGAGTCAAGTATATATTCGATGGGGTTGTTGACCGGATCTTCCCCGGCTTCGATCGCAAGGCGCTTGTGCCCCATATCCTGAAGGGCGATGACCTCGCGCGCGATGTCCTCCTGGCTTAACTTGATGCGGCGGATGTGCTTGTTCTTCATGTGATACGGGCAGTAGACGCACCCGTTCACGCAGTAATTTGAAAGATAGAGCGGCGCGAACATAACGATCCTGTTACCGTAAAACGCCTGCTTGATCTCCTCCGCCAGGGCATACATCTTCTTTATGAGCGCTTCGTCCTCGCACGCCAGAAGAACGGACGCCTCGCGGTGGTCAAGGCCGCGGCAGTGCACCTTTCCGTTCTCGCGCACGGGGCGCGCTTTGTCCAAAATTTCCTCGATGAGTTTAAGATTATCCTTGTTTTCGTCCGCATAGCGGAGGGTTTCTAAAATTTCCGAATCGTTAATAAACTCGTCCGCGATCAGGGACTTGGCATCGTATTTTGCCATGTTCAACATATCCTTTCTTTTGCCGAATGTATATAAAACTATTATAGCACTTTCTTTTGCGGATTTCCATAGATTTTAAAAAAAAAATCAGAAAAAATTTGTCGATAATGACTTTTTAATTACCTATTGACAAAGTAGGTAAGTAGGTTTATACTTAACATATAAAGATGAAAGGAATGACAGTTAAAATGAGAGTATACGCTGATAACGCGGCGACGACAAAGACAAGCCGCGTGGCGATCGAGGCGATGATGCCTTATTTTGATAAGATATACGGGAACCCGTCGAGCCTTCACACCGTCGGCCAGAAGGCGGCCGAGGCGCTCTACTCAGCGAGAAGCGACATTGCCGAGACGCTCGGCTGTTCGCCCAAGGAGATATATTTCACCTCCGGCGGAAGCGAGGCGGACAATCAGGCGATCATATCCGCCGCTATGATAGGCAAGAGAAAGGGCAAAATGCACATCATTTCGACGGCGTTCGAGCATCACGCGGTGCTCCACACGCTTAAAAAGCTTGAAAAAGAGGGCTTCGAGGTTCAGCTTTTGGATGTGCATGAGAAAGGCAATATCACGGCGGACGAGGTGAGGGCGGCTATCCGCCCGGACACTTGCCTCGTTACGACGATGTATGCAAATAACGAGATCGGCTCAATATTGCCGATCGCCGAGATCGGCAAGGTCTGCCGCGAGGCCGGCGTGCTGTTCCACACGGACGCGGTTCAGGCATACGGCCATGTTAAGATAAACGTTAAGGACGAGAATATCGATATGCTCTCGATCTCGTCTCACAAGTTCCACGGCCCGAAAGGCGTGGGCGTGCTCTATGCAAGGAGCGGAATTCCGCTCACCGTCTTAATTGAGGGCGGCGCTCAGGAGCGCGGAAAGCGCGCCGGAACGGAGAATATGCCGGCCATCATGGGCATGGCGGCCGCCGCGAAGGACGCGTGCAGCCATATTGACGAGAACGCAGAAAAGGTCAGCCGCCTTCGTGACAGGCTGATCGAGGGGCTTTCCAAGATCGAGCATTCCGCGGTCAACGGCGACACGGAAAACCGCCTTCCCGGAAACGTCAGCTTCTGCTTTGAGGGGATCGAGGGCGAGAGCCTTCTGCTCCTCTTAGACGAGGCCGGAATCGAGGCGTCGTCCGGCTCTGCCTGCACGTCGGGCAGTCTTGACCCGAGCCATGTGCTCCTTGCCATCGGCAGAGTGCACGAGGTCGCTCACGGGTCGCTTAGGCTCTCCCTTTGTGAGGAGAACACGGACGAGGAAATCACCTATATTTTGGAGCAGGTGCCTTCTGTCGTTGAATACTTAAGAAATATGTCGCCGCTTTGGCACGACAAAGTCGAAGGCAAAAAGAAATTTTATTTATGAGGTGTTAAAAATGGCTTTATACAGCGAAAAGGTAATGGATCACTTTAAGAATCCCAGAAACGTCGGCACGATTGAGAACGCGGACGGTGTCGGCGAGGTCGGCAACGCAAAGTGCGGCGACATTATGAAGATATATTTGAAGATCGATAACGACGTTATAACGGACGTCAAGTTCGAGACTTTCGGTTGCGGAAGCGCGATCGCCTCCAGCTCGATGGCGACGGAGATGATCAAGGGCAAGCCCATTTCCGAGGCGCTCGAGCTTTCGAACAAGGCGGTTGCCGAGGCGCTCGACGGGCTTCCGGCTCACAAGATGCACTGTTCCGTGCTCGCCGAGGAGGCTATAAAGGCGGCGGTCGAGGACTATTACAAGAAGAACGGCATCGCTTACGACGAGTCGGCCTTTAAGAAGTCCGAATGTGCGCACGGTTGCGAGGCTTAAAATTATGATGATCTCGACAAGAGGGCGGTATGCGCTCCATGTGCTCATCGATCTTGCGGAGCACTCGGGCGACGGCTACATCCCGATGAAGGACGTGGCGAAGCGCCAGAACCTCTCTCTTAAATACATTGAACAGATCGTGCCGGTGCTGACGAAGAACGGGCTTTTAACGGGTATCCGCGGCAAGGGCGGCGGCTACAAGCTCTCAAGGCTTCCCGAGGAATATAAGATCGGCGAGATACTGCGCCTCACCGAGGGCGACCTTGCGCCGGTCAAGTGTGTTTCGGCTAATTCCGAGCCGTGCAATGCCACCGCGTCGTGCCGGATATACACGATGTGGAGCCGCTTTAACGAGATGACGAACGAATATTTCGATTCGATCACGCTCGATAAGCTCCTGTGATTTTTCACCCTTTTTTCGCATACAATAGACAGACAGGTCTTTAAGTCTGTTTGAGACTGTTTCGGCCTCCGGCTCCCCTTGTCAGGGGAGCCGGCACGGCAAAGCCGTGACTGAGGGGTAGTTTTTAGCCAAGGCTTTCGGTTTTGCCGCCTTCTTAACGTGAGGTGGTCATCAAAAGCGACAGACAGACGGGTCTTTGAGTCTGTCTATTTTTATCGGAAAGGGTTGGTTATATGCGGAAAAAATATTTTGTGAGGGCGGCGACCTCGTCCGGCTGTGTGAACCTGGCAGAGTCGAATTTTTCGGGCTTTGAGAAAAGCTATGTGCTTAAGGGAAACTCAAAGACGGTGAAAACGCGCATCATCTCCGCCGTCGGCACATACTTTGAGCAAAAGGGGCTCGCGGTCGAGACTGTGCTCTCGCCTTTCGGGCCCTATCTTGACGGAGTCACCGTTCCCGGGATCGGGCTCGCCGTTTCGGACGGGGAGGTCTATTCCGGCGACGGCGTCATCCTCCCGGCCGGCGAGGCGGAGTGCCCGAGGGCCGAGGAGCTTTTGAAAAAGGCGGGCGGCGCGCTCTCCGTACTCTACTCAGAATACGGCGAGGCGAAAAAAATTCACGACGAGTGGGAGAAGGTCTATATCAAAAATATGGACTTTGACAGCCTGAACCGCTTCACCGAGTTTGAGGAAAATCTTCTGATCCGCCCGAAAAAGAGCGGCCGCGGCGAAAAGAAGGAGCGGTTTTTCGGCGCGTCCACCCCGTCGGGCTCGGTGAACTATGTCGCGAATCTGACAGAGGGGCTTGCCGCACGGTACTTCATCAAGGGCCGCCCGGGAACGGGCAAGTCGACCTTCCTAAAAAAGCTCGCCGAGCGCGCGATGGCCTCGGGCTACGATGTCGAGGTCTATTATTGCAGTTTCGACAAAGAAAGCCTTGATATGGTGACCGTGCCGGAGCTTTCGTTCGCAGTGTTCGATTCGACCGCGCCGCACGAGCTCTTCCCCGAGGGCGAGCGCGACACGGTGCTCGACTTTTATTTAGAGGCGCACCTCTCCGGTATCGACGAGCGCTATGAGTCGGTGCTCGAGCCGATCAAAAAGCGTTATGCGTTAAAGACGGCCGAGGGCCGGAGTGCCCTCTCGCTCGCGATGGGCTACATCGCGGAGGCGGAGTATTACCTGGCGGACGAAGCATCTTTCTCGGGCGCTATCCGCGTCGCCGAAAAAATTATTTCGGAAAATTAGCCAAAACGCATTAAAACGTGCAAAGGCCGCACGAAAAAATGATAAAGGGCTTGATTTTTGCATTAAAATATTGTATTATAGGTATATACTAAAGAAAGGTAGTGATTTTCTGTGACACGAAGGAAGGACAGCCAGGAGGCCAGAAAGAGGATTCTCTCCGCCTGCGTGAAACTTTTTATCGAAAACGGATACAAAAAAACCAAGATGAGCGACATCATCGAGGAGGCGAATGTTTCAAACAGCTCGTTCCAGAACCTTTTCAGGACGAAGGACGGGGTATTGATGGATCTTGTGGAGTTTATGTTTGGCAATCAGTTTGACATTGCGCATACGGTCGTCCCCGAAAACGCGAAGCCTTCCTATATTTATGCCGCAGAGACTGCCATTCAGATGACCTTGACCGAGCTTAACGAGAATCTCCGCGAGATATATATCGAGGCATACACGCACCCGAAGACCTCGGAATACATCTTCCAGCGCACCTCGTCGGAGCTTTACGCTCTCTTCTCGGATAACCTTCCCGAGTGCTCGGAAAGCGATTTTTACGAGCTTGAGATCGGCACTGCCGGAATTATGAGAAGCTATATGACCAAGCCGTGCGACAAGTATTTCACGCTTGAGAAAAAGCTTGAGCGTTTCCTTAAGATGACGCTCACTGTCTATCGCGTTCCGGAGTCCGAACAACAGGAGATCATAGACTATATATTAAAGTGCGACATTAAAAAGGTCGCGTCCGGAGTTATGCAAAAATTGTTTGACGCGCTGGCGATGCACTTTGACTTTGAGTTTGACGAATAAACGGAGGGCGAAATCCGGCCTGTAATAAAAAGGTAATGCAATAAAAGCATCTTTTTGCCTTACACTTCATCAAAAAATCTTGCTTTATGATGCCTTTGGCAGGCTTGCGCATTACTTTTGACAAATAAAACATTAAAAGCACTGTAACCTTAAGGCTACAGTGCTTTTTGTCACTCCCTTATTATGCCTTGTTGCGAAATTTCAGAAAACGCCCGGCTCACGCCTTGGATGCGACAAATTCGTCGATCTTGGCGATCGCCGCAGTTTTTGCTCCTTCAACGGAGGCCGTATCCTCCGCCGAATTAATCGCCGCTTTTGCCTCCGCCATGAGAGCCGTAAAATCCGCATCATCGGCGTATGCTCCGGCATGCTCTCCGGCATATGCGTCAACCTCTGCTGTTGCGGCCGTTTTTGCCTCGGCAAGTTCCTTTTGTGCAATGCGTCTGTCGACCTCCGCCTTTGCCTCCGAGACCTTCGCTTTTATCCCGGACGGCGCCCTGCATTCGTCAATGGCGGCCTTAACGCCCTCTATATACAAGGTGAGCTCTTCATCTTCCGTGAATTTGCCCGAATTGTCCTGAAGGTACGCATCAATTTCCGCCTTCGCTCCCGTGCGGCACTCTTCCAAAAGCGGTGCCGTTTTTTCGTCGATTGCGGCTTTCCCCTCTTTAAGAGCCGTCCCGATCTCCGAATTTTTCGTTGCCGCGGAGATCTTTGACTTTGTTTCTTCGATTATTGTTTCAAGCTCGGAGCGGACCGACGGATATTCCTCCGCCGATACATAGCTCTCGATCTCGCTTTTAGCTTCGTCCGCCGCGCCGTCGGGAATGATCTCGTCAAGCACAGCCTTTGCATTTTCAAGCTCTAATGCGATCGCCTCGGCAGTCTCCGCCTTTTCGATCGCGTCGATCCCGCTCGCCAGCGCCTCTGTATATGCGGCCTTATTTGCCGTTCCCTTGTAATTGTCCGCGTCCTTATATGTCTTAAGAGCGGTAAGCGCCGCCTTCCTCTCGCCCTTCAGCGGATCGATCTCGGGCGTCTCGACTCCCGGATAGTTATCGGGGTTCGACTGCTTCGACGGCCGTCTTATTACATATATGAACCTTACCGTAATGTCGGAATTGTTCGACGAATAGGTGTAGACAAACACCTGATCCGCGCCCACATACTCGCCGCCGTTGGTCTTCGCGGTCGTGAAGCCGAAGCCGTCGTCGTCATCGCCCTCTAAGAACTTTTTGATCGTCGACGACGTGGAGTATGCCTTGATTCTCTGCTCCGGACGGCTTGCCGACAGGCTCTCGTCATATACGAAGAGCTTTGTCGAGCTCGTTATCTGGAACGACTCGGTGAGCTTATCTGCCGAATCTGACACAAAGTCCGTGCCGAGGTACGGGTTAACGCTTAAGTACGGGCTCTTATACTCGGTCGCCGTGCCGTAGAACGTTCTGTATCTTGTGGTCTTCGACGTTATTCTCTGATCGCCGTCGGGGTAGTAGTCGAAGCTCTTGATTCTTCTGTCGTTAATGTCCGACGTGGAGTACAAAAGCTCCTCCTTGTCCACCCTGCCGACCGGCAGATTCTCAATGTCAAGTGCCTTATAAAAATCGTATATCTCGCCGGACGAGTCCTCCGAGAAGAGGATCACGTCGCCGATATTGATACTGTCAAACTTTCTGTCCGCCGGCGAGGACTCCGCAACCGCCTTGGAATTTGCCTGAGTTGCCGAATATATCCTGTAGGTCAGCTTGTTTCTGCCGGACTCGGACTCGCCCTCGGTCTCGATACCGGTGATGAGCGCCTGAGTCGAATATGCGCTGACGTCCTCCTTGCCGTCCGTCACATACTGAAGGACGAACTGCGCGTAGTTCTGCGAGTCGACGTTATACGCCTCGACATAATATTCCATTCCGTTGTGGAAGTTGGTCGTCGTGAATTTGCCGGACTTATAGTTCTTCTCCGACCTTCTGTTGCCGGGGATAAAGAGCCACAGAGTCGAGGTCAAGTTCGCTCTTACCTTGAATCTGTCCGCAGCCTTTGACTTATAAAATCCGTAGGGCGTTGTCGAATAGAACTTATATCTGCCCGAAAGCTCATCATTCTCGTTATAAACGAACCGGCTTCTGATGAGCGTGTTATAGCGCTCGTCGCTCTCGGTCGAAAGCTGGCCCTTATCGTCAAGCAGCGTATCAATCAGCGAGATCTTGTTTGCCTCGACCTCATAGCGCACGAAGGACGCATAGGCCGTGCCGCTGTTTCTCTCGGTCTTGCCCTCGTTGGCAACGGTTGCCGCCTTCTTTAACACCTCTGCCACGGCCGCCGGATCGTCCTTTATCAAAACGCCGTCGACTCTGACATTTTTCGCGATCTCCATTATTTTTATGCCGTTAGATGACGTGCCTGTCTTTGAAACCTCGTGGATCTTGACTCTGACGGAGTCCTCCTCCTCGGGAGTCTGATTTCCGCTGGCATAGCCGAGGTCGGCGATATAGCCGTAGCGCTCGTCGGTATTCGTGGTCACCTGCTCGATGGCCGCGACCTTGCCGAAGCTGTTTAAGTGAAGCTTCACCCTGTCCTCGCGCTGGGGATAGTATTTATTTTCTTCCTCGTAGTTTTTATAGTAGTTTATGTAGTTATCGTTAAGCTCGTATTCCGTCGCCTTGGACGCGCCTGACGCCTTTACGGTGATGTCCTCCTCCGTGAACTTGGTAACAGTTCCGGTGATGACATTCGCCGTCTCCGACGCGGGCGAAACAATGACCGAGAGAACCGACCCGTCAAGCGAGGACGCGTAATCCAAAACGTCAAACGACTTGAGCTTTTCAAACTCGACGGAATATCCGCCCCTCGATCCTACGATCGAAACCTCTCTTCCCTTTTCGGACACGTCAAGCTCGCCGTCTCCGTTTTTGAACTTGATGAGCTTGGTCGTCGCGTTCTTGGAGTTGATGACGCCCGTCTTATAGTCGTTGATGATGACAACGTCGCCGTATTTGTCCGAATCGTTCGAAAGAATTCTTATATATCCGTTCGACGCGCCGGTGATGTATGCCGGGTCAAACTTATAGTCCTCGGGCTTCGTCATGCAGATGGACTTGCCGTTATAGATGACATATATATTGTCCGAATCCTTGTTAAAGTCATGAGTCTTATAGTCGTTTCCGGAGATGTATTCCATAACGTAGCGGCCTTCGGCATCGTTATATTTAAGCGAAACGAAATCGTCGGTATCAATCGAGAGCGAATAGTTCTTGTTCGTGGGAAGCTTAAGCTCGTCGATATATTCCTTTCCGTCATCGTCCTCCTTAACGGTCGCCTGAACGTTTTTGCCAAGATAGTTTGCCGAGCTCTTCACATATTTATCCGCAAGGCGGAGCGTCTCTGTTTTCTCCTCATTGGTCTTGGAATCGGTGTATTTTATCGCGATCTCGTTAGAGTCGATCTTGTTTTCCGAATAGTCAAGCATCGTGTACTGGTTGCCCCAGACAACGCCGTATATCTTTCTGGAGTAAACGGAGGAGCTTCCGCCGCCTCCGCCTCCGCCGCCTCCGCCTCCGCCGGGGCCTTTGGAGCCTGACGATCCGCCCGTGCCGCCGGACGCGATGTCAGCAAGACTTCCGTTGGTCTTATTGGGCGTTATGTCGTAAGCGTTGTTAACAAGGATAACGGTGCTTTCACGCGTGATGGGCGCTGAGTTTTCGCCCTTATGGGTCGCCCCCGTTAATAGCTTTTTCTGGAGCGCTATCTGCATAAATCCGTCCGGATATGTATAGTCGGTATAGTTAAGCGAGCACATGATCATCTTGACCGCCTGCTCATAGGTCACCGCCTCGTCGGGGTGGAACGTTCCGTCCGGGAAGCCCGCGATGATCTTTAAGTCCTTAGCGACCTTGATATAGGGCTTTGCCCAGTGCGCCTCGGCCCCCACATTGTCAACATCGGGGAAGCCGGAGTCCAAGTTCACCGCCGTGTCCGCGCTCGCGAAGGTGACGATTATCTTTGAAAACTCGGCGCGCGTCAGCGTCTGACTTGATTTGAACGTCCCGTCCGGAAAGCCGGAGATCACGCCCTTGTCGACGAGCTTTTCGATCGTTTTTCCGAGCGTCGAATCATAGTCCACGTCGGAGAATTTTATCGGCTCGCCGGAAGTGGTCTCCGCCGGAAGCGTTTCGTCCGCCGGTGATGTCGCCGTCTGGGTAAGAGCCGGGGTGCCCGTAGCCGGGGTGCCCGTTTCCGCCGCCAGAACGGAGAACGGTGCAACCGTTAATACCGCAAGCACAAGGCAAAGGCATTTTTTTAATGCTGTCATATTTTTTACCTCCCAATTTATAGTGATAAACAATTTAACTGTATAAAATAATCTTGTTTTCTGTTGTATCCTCCCGTCATTTGAGCTCTTGAGCGCTTTAACGGCGCTTTCAGCCTTCTCTCCTCCCGGGGGAGGCAATGTTTGCCCTGCTAAAAGGGCAAAGCAGAAAAAGATACATTTTTAATATACTACAAAAAAACCGTCAAGTCAATTTATTTTTTTCTTTTCTGATTAAAATTACCATAATTATAATTCCCGAGACAAACATCACGCCCGAGAGCGCCTGGGAGACCCTTATTTCCGTGCCCGGGAGATACAAACTGTCCGTCCTTAAGCCCTCGATCATAAATCGCACAAGGCCGTACCAGATCAAATAGCACGCCGCGCGAAAGCCCTCGAACTTAAACTTTTTCGCGAGCAGCAAAATGATCAGAAAACCGAGCGCGTTTAAGACAGACTCATACAAAAACGTCGGGTGATACGGCCCTTCGCCGTTCACGGTCATTCCGAGAAGGAAGCTTTCCGAAACGAGCGCTCCGTGCGCCTCGCCGTTAACGAAATTTCCCCAGCGGCCGATCGACTGGCCGATTAAAAGCCCCATCGCAAGAAGATCAAGATAGTGAAGAATCGAAAGCTTTTTGACGCGGCAGTAGATGATGACCGCCAAAACCGCACCGATGACGCCGCCGTGCATCACGTCGAAATGCCCCGCTTCGCCCGAAGCGCGGTAGTAGATGCCGCCCTCGAAGCCTTTCGGGTCGTTGACCCAAGGCTGCTTGCGCACGGTGGCGATGTTGTCGCCGAGGTGGGAGGCGTCGTCGCGGAAGATGACATTGAACGTGCCATTTTCGTACTCGAGCTTTGCAACGGCGGTGTTTTCCGCGTGGCCGGTCTTGTCAATTTCGTGCAGCGTCATGCCCTGAAGCGTGCCGACGATGATGCGCATGGCCATGCCGTGGGAAAAGACGGCGACCGTGCCGTTCGGGTGCGCCTCGGCGATGTCCGTGAGCGCTTTGCGCATCCGCTCGCGCACCTCGGCAAAGCTTTCACAGCCGGGGACGTGCCAGTTCTGCGAATCGTTGCTGAAATTGGCGAGCTGCTCAGGGTCGATGCGCTCAAGCTCCGCCCAGGGGGTGTCCTCCCAGTAGCCCACGTCGATCTCGCGCAGCGCGCGGACGGTGCGCAGCGGCAGACCGTGCGTTTTATAGATGGAAAGCGCCGTGATCATCGTGCGGAAACGGTCGCTTGAATAAACGGCGTCGAATTTCGTGTCGGCAAAGCGCTTGGTGAGCGCGGCAATCTGGCGGTAGCCGCGGTCGGTGATGGTGCTGTTGTACCAGCCATGCGCGCGGCGATAGAGGTTGCCCTCGGCCTCGGCGTGGCGGATGAGATAGATCGTGGTCATATGGTTCTCCTTCATGCTTACTTTTTCTCATTTTCATTATAGGCCGAAAAGAGGCATTCAGCAAGGGCGATTTGCGGCAAAAATTGCCGCGTATGACGCGATCTTGTGTGGACAGACTAAGCGCGTGAGCAAAGGAGTGATCGATATGTGTGATACCGCATTCTGGCGCGGTATGGCTGCCGGCATGGCCGCCGGCGCGATCATCGGCATGACCGTCGCAGAAAAGCGCAAAGCCATGAAGACCTGCGTGGGCCGCACCATGCAGCAGATGGGTACCGCCGTGGACGGCGCGCTGAGCGATTTAATGCACCGGTGAAATAGACGCGAGAGCGCAAAGAAAGGGCGGGAACATAGCTCCCGCCCTTTCTTTGTTGACTTATATGCAACGACGGATATAATGAAAATAACAGGAATCCCCTGATTAAATTATTTGTATAACGAGAGAGGAGAGAAACGATGAAAAAGCTATTTGCATTGATGCTTGGCCTGCTGTCCTGCACACTACTGCTCTGCCTGTCTGTCAACGCAGTCGAGCTGTATGTCGACACAGAACTGGTGCAGACCGATGTGCCGCCGCAGTTGGTGGGCGGCCGCACGCTTGTGCCCATGCGGGCGATTTTTGAGTATCTGGGCGCGGAGGTCACGTGGGACAATGACACTCGAACGGCGACTGGTACGCTGAACGACACGGTTGTGACTATCCAAATCGACAATACGACCGCCTACGTCAACGGTGTGCCGTACACACTGGATGTGCCTGCGCAGATCATCGGAAACCGGACAATGGTTCCGGCGCGCTTCGTTTCGGAATCGCTGGGCTGCGTCGTCACATGGTACAATGAGACGCAGACGGCGGCGGTTGCCAACAAGACGAAGGGCGAGCACATTTACGTGACGAAGACAGGCAAGCGGTATCACTATTCTGGCACCTGCAACGGCGGTACTTATTACGAAGCAACGCTCGCTGAGGCGATGGGCAGAGGCCTCACTCCCTGCGACAAATGCGTGCTGACAAAGAACTGAATCTTTTCGGAATAGGGTAAGGGCGGGAGCTATGCTCCTGCCCTTACTCATTATTTTCCTGCTATCCTGCTTGCTTTTATCCTTAGATGACGCCATACTCCTTGAGGAGCTTTTCAATGTCGGTGCCTTCGATTTTGCCGAGAGCTTTCTTGACGGCCATCTTTTCCATGAAGCCCATGTCCATGTCGGTGGCCTTCTTGCCGTCGCGCAGCTTGACGGTGGCGTTGAGCAGGTCACGCACATCATACACGCTGCCCCAGACCTCGGGCACGCCGCGGTCGACGTTGCAGAGCGTGTAGACCGCTTCCATCGCGGTGCGGATGGAGTACTCAGTGGTGAACACGGTGTCGCGCGGGGTATCGGCGAACTGGCCGACGAACGCAAGGTTGACGGAACCGTCGGGCACGACCTTCGGGCGGTCGCCTTCGGCTCTGGGCTCAAAGAACGTGGTGACGTAAGGCATCATGCACGGCGTGGTGTTGCATTCGTTCGTGGCCAGATCCATGATCTGATCCTCGGGGATGCCGATGTGGTACAGCCACTCTGCCGCCAGCTCGATGCCGGTGCAGTCGCACATGTTCTTCTTGATGAAGTCTCCCTTGTCGTCCCAGCAATTCAGACCGTAGACCCAGATGAGGCAGTGGTCGGAGGGCTGTTCTTGGAACTGACCCTGACGGTTGATCGTCCAGCTGATCAGCCAGCTGGGGATACAGCAGCGCCGCAAGGGTGCGGTAGCTTTCGCCCCAGCGGGCGTTGGGTTTATAGTGGAACAGCGCTTTATCCAGCAGATAATAATGGCCGCTCTGCACGGCGCTCAGGCCGGACCACGCCGGATTGGCCTGCAGGTTTTCGGCCAGCCAGTCCAGCGCTTTCTGCTGGCTGGCCCCCATGGTAACCACAAAAATGTCTTCCGGGTCATCCGCAATGATGTTTTCCATGCTCAGGTTTTCCAGCAGGCTGTCGTCCGCATCGGCAATGTTTATCGCACCCAAGTCCTTCAGCATTGCGCCGGTCATGTTATCGCTGCCTTTTGCCTTGCAGCCGGAGGAATACGCCCGCAGCAACAGCACATCGGGGGCAGGCAGCTTGGCGTTCTGCACCAGTTCCAGCACATCGCTGATCTGCTGCTGCACGGCAAGACCGTTCTGCTCATACAAATCCTCGCGGCCTGTCATATCACAAAAAGTGCGCAGCATGGCAAGGTATTCATCAAATGTATTGGTTTTGAAATAGGCGTGCGGCACCCCTGCCTCCTGCAAAAATTCATGCAGAGCCGTCTGCTCACTGACCTCGGCATTCAAAATCACAAAGTCCGGGTTCTGGGCCAGAATTTCCTCGGTGTTGGGGTCCTGATTGGTGCCGATCACGGCAATGTCTGTTCCCAGGTCCAGCCCGCGCTCCTTGATGGCATCCTCCGTTGTGGCAGTCAGCGTGCCGCCTGCCAGGGTCCATGCTTCGGCAAAGCTGCCGTACAGGCTGACCACACGGTTCCAGCTCTGCACGGTAACGGGGTAGCCCATGGCATCGGTAAAGGTAACGCCGGACTGGGTTTCGGCTGCTTTGGCCGTCTGCTGCGGGGTGGGTGCCTGCACGGCCTGCGGTGCGGCACACCCGGCCAGCAGCAGGGCCGCCAGTGCCAGGGCGGTTATTGCTTTTTTGTACTTCATTTTGTGTTTTCCCTCTATATGCTTTAGGCTTTAGGCTTTATTCCGTGAATACGGGCGTACATGGTGCGGTCCCTGCGGAGTATTTTTCAACCGTTTTAGGCTCCGCCATTTTGCTAACGCAAAAACATTCGGCCGCTTGTTTCACACATAAACATTGGTTAACTCTGTACCCCTGCGAGATGCAGAAACTTTTTGTCAGACTGAATGCTCTGGGTCAGGAATTTGCCATCTTTGAACAGTGCATAGGTTGTAACCGGCGCGGGCGCATTTTGTGCCTGCACCTTACTGGTGATATGAACAGCTTTCAACGGTATCCCGTGCTCTCTTGCGGCTTCTTCCACCCGCGGCACCCAGTAGTAAGTAAACGGGCACTGATCGGTATAATAAAGAACGAACCCACTCTGCTCCACCGCAGGGTGCTTGGCGCACGCCTTGAATTTTGGCGGCTCGGCATCTTGTTCAAACGGCAGATACATCAGGTTGATTCCACATTCCGATGTGTCTGCAACAGCAAACCCTTTATATGCCATAAATTTAGGGTCGGAGAGAAATTCGCGTTTTCGTCCTTCTGCGGATAGAATGCACAACCCTTTTCGCCCCTGCCCTTTTGCATCCTGCACACACTGCTGCAACAGTTCATTGGCGTATCCGTGTCCTTTTAGGGAACCGGATACCCACAAACAATCGATATAAACATATCCGTCTGCCTGAATCGGGACCCATGCGTTTTCTGCCGGGATATACTCAATAAAGCATTTGCCGCGCTCCGTGCTTCGGTAGAAAACCAAACCTTCTGCAAAGCGCTGCTTAAGCCATTCCTTTTTCATCACGCTCTGCTTGCCGGACATTGCACAGCAGATATGTTCTTTCTCAATATTTTCTTTCGTAACTCTGATATATTCCATATGTAGTTAACACTCCAAAATAAAGTATATGAGATTTCTTATATTTTTTAAACAATCTCCAAAAAAGGAAAGCATCTCGCTTTCCTAAATGAACTTACTTTATAAAATATAAATCTTCAAATTCATCCATTGGCCACATTGGTCTAGCAATCATCTTAAATGGAATTCTTTCGCTTCTCTGGATTGTTGGACCATCCGATAAAGCCATGATATGGAATTCCGTTTCAGGAATCAAATATGTATCTAAATAACCCATTTTCACAACTACGATATCATAATCGTGGAAAGGTGCATTTGCAGCATCAAACTGTTCCATCGTACCATATTGAATATTATCATTCATAATAATTACATCAATATTAGTATCCTTGATATTAAACAAATATGATTTACCTAAATCAAAATCTGAACTAAATCCTTTTTGTTGTTTACCGATTGCCTTTAATGTTCCTTCTAATGTAGTAGACTTACTATTCTCATCTTCCTCAACCCCAACATTTAAAGTCAGTTTATCACCAATTTTACATTTAGAAATGATGTCATAGCTCTTTGGATCATTAATACCTGCAAATAAAACCTTCTTATCCGTTTTATGTTTCAGCATTTCTCTTAAAACAATTGTATTCTGTCCATATCCACCAGCACCGCAGTTATCTCCAGAGTCTGTAATAACGACTGTCTTCTCTGGATAATTCAATGCAGTTTCAACAGATTTATCTACTTCATCAACGGTTACGTCGGTGAAAGCGCAGACAACGCATGGGGCGCAGCCACCAAGCAAGGTATCGTCCGCGCAGAGATAAAAGACGGCAAAGTCGATCCGAAATCTGCAAAACTCGTTGTTCCGAAGAGTGTTTATAA
>ERZ779851.219-NODE-219-length-59591-cov-123.921829_pt1 | contig 59591 bp, 45 predicted proteins | sample MGYA00511094_ERZ779851 | MGnify/ENA primary metagenome ERZ779851 (study PRJEB29588, sample SAMEA2155512) | human gut metagenome | biome: human gut; feature: human-associated habitat; material: faeces | place: Denmark | collected 2008/2010 ...
GCTTACGCTGTTCTACAAGCATTTCTCGGTGGCGTGCCAATTGACGAAGCTCATACAGAGCCTCTTCTGGGAACTTCCTGTATTTCAGCTTATCAGGATATCTCTCGCCAAATTCTCTGAGCAGTGCGCAATCCAGGACATCCGTCTTGGCACGGTCAGGGGTAGCTCTGTATCTATGGATGACATATCCACCCACAAAGGCAATCTTCACATTGCTATCCATGCAGCACTTCAAGAGAGTATCACCATAAACTCCGGTATGCTCAGCAACCAATACAGCATCGCTTGGAAGGGTTTCTAAAAACCTTCCGATACTCTTAAAATTGTTCTTTACAACCTTATGTGAAGGTTGGTTTGATACTTTTTTTGATGTCAAGTCGAAAAAACTTACGTCAAATTTCTCTTTTGCCAAATCTATTCCGTATATTTGCATATTGAAAAAATTTTTTATAAGAAGGGTGCTCCGTTCTGAGCGGCTACAACTATACTACGAGTCCTGTCTTGTTCTACACAAGCAGGCTAATTTACTCTCAAGCTTCTGCTCAGAAAATATCCAGTTCCCAAAACAGGGCTAAGCCTTTACTATGCTAGAAGGGGCACAGGGTTAACGCTGGATATGGAGTATTCTTCTTTTTTATTGTACTTATCTATTTTCCTGCAAAGTTAACAATAATTTGCAGATATAAAGATTTTCACCTCTTTATTTTTCCAAGTGCAAATATAATAGAAGGGGCAGAAGCTCATAGCCCAGGGCAGCGCCCTGGGTATAAGAGCAATCAGCAAGGCGCCCTGTAAGGGCAACAGCTTTATGTATTGCCTTGATTTTTAAAGCTTTTGCCCTTACAGGGCGACAGATTACCGCCCCAAACAACCCAGGGCGCTGCCCTGGGCTAAGAGCTTCTGCCCTTTCAGGGCGTATTGGGTAATTTCAACCGTACAGGTCGATATTCTTGACAACGACAAAAATCTTCATGACAAAACTTTGATAAATACTTAGATTGATGAAAACATTCTATGTCTCGCTGATTCTTTCCATCCTTCTTCTCGTAGGTGGATTTCTGAGTCCTCCATTGGGAATCATCGACAGCAGTGTCCTTTCCGCCGTAGGACTTCTCTTTGCATTCGCCACTCTTGCCCAGCTTCCCCAAATGCTTGCAGCCATTGCCCAGGGTCGCACCTTCCGCCTCACCAAGGGCGACTTGACAGCAGAGGTGACAAGCAACTCTGGTGAAACGTGACAGGAAAATCTAATACAATCAGGCTCGCTCCATAAGGGGTGAGCCTGATTTATTTTAGTCATTAGTCATTTTCGACTTTGGAAGCCATCTTTGAAAGACAGGAACAAAAAGGCATAAAAAAGCGGAGCACGATTTCACAACCACACTCCGCGCAAACTTAAACAACCAATAAAAGAAATAGATTGATCGTTCATTTTCTGTTCTGTATCTGATCAAGAGTTAACAGCGCACTCCGCTACTCATGGCAGAGTGCAGCCGTTTGAAATGTTACGGCATTATCGGATGAACAGGAGCTCACGATACTTAGGCAGCGTCCAGAGCTCGTCGGCTACGGTGAGCTCCAGTTTGTCTATCTGATAACGGATCTCCTCCATCTTTGGAGCCACCGTGTCGTGGTAAGCGATTGCCTTGTCGTGCTCGCTCTCGATCTTGTTGGCCACCTTGCGGGCATTGACCAACTCCTCGACACCGGTCTCAATGATCTGTGTGCGCTCGGCTATCTTCTTGATGATGTTGATGTTGCGGGCGGTGAGCTTCTTGCCCTCGTCCTCGCCGAAGATGTCGATCATGTTCTCCACATTCTTTGCCAACTGGCTCTGATAGTGGGTGGCGACAGGGATGATATGGTTCATGGACAGGTCGCCCATCACACGGGCCTCGATCTGTATCTTCTTGGTGTAGGTCTCCCACTTCACCTCGTTGCGGGCCTCGAGCTCGTTCTTCTTCATCACGCCCATGCTCTCGAACATCTCGATGGATGCAGGGTCGAGATAGCGCTCGAAGATCTTAGGACAGCTCTTCTCGCAGTCGAGTCCGCGCTTGGCAGCCTCTTCCACCCACTCGTCGCTGTAACCGTTGCCGTCGAAACGGATAGGCTTGCAGGCCTTGATGTCCTGGCGAACGATGTCGATGATGGCTGAGGTCTTGTCCTCGCCCTTGGCGATGAGCTCGTCTACGCGCTTCTTGAAGTCGGTGAGAGCTTCGGCTACTGCGGTGTTCAGCACGATCATGGCTGAGGCACAGTTGGCCTCGCTACCTACGGCACGGAACTCGAAGCGGTTGCCGGTGAAGGCGAATGGTGAGGTACGGTTGCGGTCGGTGTTGTCAATCATCAACTCAGGAATCTCAGGAATGTCGAGCTTCATGCCCTGCTTGCCTGCCACAGTGAAGAGGTCTTTCTTATCGGCCTTCTCGATATGGTCGAGCAGGTCGGTGAGCTGCTTGCCAAGGAAGGAGGAGATGATGGCTGGTGGTGCCTCGTTGGCACCCAGACGATGAGCATTGGTGGCACTCATGATGGATGCCTTGAGCAGACCGTTGTGACGGTATACGCCCATGAGGGTCTCGGTGATGAAGACTACGAAACGAAGGTTGTCCTCAGGTGTCTTGCCTGGACCATGGAGCAGGATGCCGGTATCGGTAGAGAGACTCCAGTTGTTGTGCTTACCCGATCCGTTGATGCCTGCGAAGGGTTTCTCGTGCAGCAGGACACGGAATCCGTGATGGCGTGCCACCTTCTTCATCAGGCTCATGAGGAGCATGTTGTGGTCGACAGCCAGATTGGTTTCCTCGAAGATTGGCGCCAGCTCAAACTGGTTGGGCGCTACCTCGTTGTGACGTGTCTTGCAAGGGATGCCGAGTTCGAGTGCCTGTATCTCGAGGTCTTTCATGAAGGCCTGTACGCGCTCGGGGATGGCTCCGAAGTAATGGTCGTCCATCTGCTGGTTCTTGGCTGAGTCGTGACCCATCAGGGTGCGGCCTGTAAGCATCAGGTCGGGACGGGCTGCATAGAGGCTCTCGTCGACGAGGAAGTACTCCTGCTCCCAACCCAGGTTGGAAATGACTTTCTTCACATCGGGATTGAAGTAGTGGCATACGTCGGTGGCTGCCACGTTGACGGCATGGAGTGCACGGAGCAATGGTGCCTTGTAGTCGAGTGCCTCACCGGTGTAGGAGATGAAGACTGTAGGAATACAGAGTGTATCGTCGATGATGAATACTGGCGATGTAGGATCCCAGGCAGAATAGCCACGTGCCTCGAAGGTAGAGCGGATACCGCCTGATGGGAATGAGGAGGCATCTGGCTCCTGCTGTACGAGCAACTTGCCTGAGAACTGCTCTATCATACCGCCCTTGCCGTCGTGCTCGATGAAGGCATCGTGCTTCTCGGCTGTGCCCTCGGTAAGAGGCTGGAACCAGTGTGTGTAATGGGTTACGCCATTCTCGTCGGCCCACTGCTTGATGCCCTTGGCCACGGCGTCGGCGATGTTGCGGTCGAGTCGTGCGCCATTGTCGATTACGTCTACCAGTTTCTCATAAACATTGGCTGGCAGATACTTGTACATCTTCTGTCGGTTGAATACCTTCTTGCCGAAGAACTCACTGGGTCGCTCACCGGGAGCTGCCACTTCAGCTGGCTTTCTCTTGGAAGCCTCTGATACGGCTTCAAATCTTAAATTGCTCATACCTTTATATATTTTATGTTGAATTATTTTACTGATTATTCTTTTCCCATCCACTTGGCGATTCGCTGCATCGCCTCGCGGCAGTCGTCGTGCTCGCCAAAGGCAGTGAGACGGATGTAACCTTCGCCTGAAGGACCGAATCCTACGCCCGGGGTGCACACCACGCTGGCTCCATAGAGCATCTCTTCGAAGAACTTCCAGCTGGGGGTGTTGCCAGGGGTCTTCACCCAGAGATAAGGTGCATTCTCGCCGCCGTAGACGCTGAAACCGAGGCGCTGAAGCTCTGCCCGCATATAGTGGGCGTTCTCCATATAGTAGGCGATGGTGGCCTTCACCTGCTCCTTGCCCTCGGGGGTGTAGATGGCTTCGGCTGCGCGCTGACTGATGTAGCTGGTACCATTGAACTTGGTGCACTGGCGACGGTCCCAGATGGGGTTGAGTGCTACTTCCTCGCCACTCAGCGTCTTGGCCTTCAGTTCTTTGGGCACGATGGTGTAGCCGCATCTCACACCCGTGAAGCCTGCCGTCTTGGAATAGCTGTGGAACTCTATCGCCACCTTGCGGGCACCTCTGATCTCGTAGATGGAGTGTGGTATCTCGGGATCGGTGATGTAGGCCTCGTAGGCTGCGTCGTAGAGGATGATGCTCTCGTTCTTGATGGCATAGTTCACCCACTTGCGAAGCTCGTCCTTGGTGATGACGGTGCCGGTGGGATTGTTGGGATAACAGAGATAGATCATGTCTACACGATGGTCGGGAATCTGGGGTGTGAAGTCGTTGCCTTCATTGCAGGGCATGTACACCACATTGCTCCAGTGTCCGTTCTCGAAGACACCCGCGCGTCCTATCATCACATTGCTGTCGATGTAGACAGGATAAATGGGGTCGGTGACGCCGATGTTGTTGTCCCATCTCAATATCTCCTGTATGTTGCCGGTGTCGCTCTTGGCTCCGTCGTTGACAAACACCTCGTTGACATCGAGATGGATGCCGCGTGGCAGGAAGTCGTTCTTGATAATCGCCTCGCGCAGGAAGTCGTAGCCTCGCTCAGGACCGTAGCCTCGGAAGGAAGCCTGCACTGCCATCTCTTCCACCGCTTTGTGCATGGCCTGGATAACGGCCGGACAGAGAGGCTGGGTCACGTCGCCAATGCCCAAACTGATGACTCGCTGCTTGGGGTGCGCTATCTTGTAGGCGTTCACCTTCTTGGCGATGTCGGCAAAGAGATAATTGCCGGGAAGCTTCAGGAAATGTTCGTTTACTAATGCCATATTCTTATTCTCCTTTTATTATGTATATTTAAGTTTGCCGTAATTATTGTTCTTCACTCTTCACTCTTCATTCCCCGGCAGGGGAATTTCTCCCTCGAAGGCGAAAGCTGCCGGACCTGTCATGTAGACATGGCCGTCGGCCTCGCTGTATTCGATCTGGAGTGTTCCGCCATCCATCACTATGTTGCTCTTCCGGCTGGCACGTCCTGTGAGGAAGGCTGCCACAGCCGTGGCGCAGGCGCCTGTTCCGCAAGCCATCGTGATGCCGCTGCCCCGTTCCCATACCCGGGTGCGGATGGTGTCGGCATCGGTGAGCTGCGCGAACTCGATGTTGCAGCGCTGGGGAAATGCCTCGTTGTATTCGAGCAGCCTGCCGTAATGCGCGATGTCGATGGTGTCGATGTCATCGACAAAGGTTACGAAGTGAGGATTGCCCATGCAGACATAGGTGCCTTCGAAGATGCGCTCGTCGGCGGCAAGCACCGAAGGGCCTACGAACTGTTCCTGGTTCTGGAGTAGTGGCTTCAGCATGTCTACCGTCACCGATTCCACCTCATTGCCATCCTGAATATGCAGTTTCAGTATCTTGACACCCGAAAGGGTTTCCAACCGAATGGTGTCCTTGTGGGTGAGTCCTTTCTCGTAGAGATATTTACCGATACAACGACTGGCATTGCCGCACATCATGGCTTCGGAGCCGTCGGCATTGAATATGCGCATCGAATAGTCTGCACGTCTGCCGTCGTGGGGCTTGCCTATGAGAACCAGTCCGTCGCTGCCTATTCCTGTATGGTAAGCACTCCAGGCGATAGCGGCTTTCTCGGGATCGGGAATGTCGTAGAGCTGTGTGTCGACGTATATGTAGTCGTTGCCGGCTCCCTGCATCTTGGTGAAATGAACTGTTCTTCTCATATTGCGTTGTTGTTTGCCTTTTTGTTCTACTTCTTGTTATTGTTTGACTTTTTGTTATGTTATCCGCCGTTTCAATAACTTTTTGTTTCTTTTCGTGTGCAAAGATACGACATTTTGTTTTCTTATCCGTATTTTTTTATGCAAAATAAATCTAAAAATATACTCATTCTTACAGTTTGCTATATACGGACGGTGTTTTAATTACAATTTATCACCATCGAAAGCTACCGTCATGATAGTTTGCTCTTGTTTTCGTGTTTCATGGTTTCATAATCAAAGAATTATCCTTCATGAACCTCGCTCAGCATCTTCTCTATGAGGCGGGGAACACCATAACAGTCTATTTCCGACTCGGGAATCCAGATGTAATCGGGAGGAAGGAGCGGACGACGAGAAACCTCGAGAAGATAGAAGTCGGCAAGAAGAATGCGATGGGTGAGAACATGCTTCACACCCTGCGACAGAAGACGAAGATGAGCATCTGGTGCACCGCAGTCCAACTGCTGCAACAACTCGGCAGGCGTGGCAGCACGGGTGCCGTCGGGAAGCGAGGCATTGAAAGGCTCCCACAACCCCTGCCAGATATCGCCCTCGCCCCTGCGATGGATGGCGGTAAACGCCTGCGAAGAAGCCGACTCCCTACACCTTATATATATATAGGCGAGACGGCGCGTCTTGATCTGAAGCTTGCGTTGCTTCACGGGCAACTCCTCTACCCTGCCCGTGCGGAAAGCCTCACAACTCTCCATCAGCGGACAATCGGAACAACGGGGCGACAGAGGCGTGCACTGCAAGGCGCCAAAATCCATGATGCCCTGATTGTAGGCTGAGACCTCGGAAGGAGGCAGGAGCGACTGAGCCAAGGCAGCAAACTCCTTCTTGCCCTGCGTGGAGTTGATGGGGGTGGAGATGCCAAAGTGGCGCGACAGCACTCGATACACGTTGCCGTCCACCACTGCCGCCCTGATGCCGAAAGCAAAGGAGGCAATGGCTGCTGCGGTGTAGTCGCCCACTCCCTTCAGCTGTCTGATGCCTTCGAGCGTGGAAGGAAACTGTCCCAATGCCACTATCTGACGGGCGGCGGCATGCAGGTTGCGGGCACGCGAATAGTAGCCCAAGCCCTGCCAGAGCCTCAGCACCTCGTCCTCGCTCGCCGAAGCCAAAGCCTCGACAGTGGGAAAATGGCGCATAAACCGCTCCCAGTATTCCCATCCCTGGGCGATACGCGTCTGCTGCAATATCACCTCGCTCAGCCAGATGGGGTAAGGGTCGGTGGTGTCGCGCCAAGGCAAAGCCCTGCCGTTATCGCGAAACCATGAAAGAATCGCATAAGAAAAAGTTGTATTCGACACCATATCCACTCGCTTTTATTTACTTATTGAACTTCAGCAAGTTCTTACTTACCTTTTTACTTTTTTACCTTTTTACTTTTTTACTTTTTTACCTTTTTACCTTTTTACCTTTAAAAATTACGGCTGGCACAGCAATGCGCACACCCTGTCCTGAAAACGGCGGGCATTGACGGCATGCATGATGCCATTGTTGAGAATGACGAAACACAGGTCGTGCCCGTTGGCTGCCGTACAATAGCCGGCAAGAGTGATGATGCCTGTCAGCGTGCCCGTCTTGGCCCGCACGTTGCCGCTTGCCGAGGTGCCACGCATTCGCTTCCTCAGCGTGCCGTCGATGCCGGCAATGGGCAGCGAGGGACGAAGATGAGGATAAATGTTCTCGTTGCGATAAGCATAACGCAGGAGCTGACATTCCAGTTCGGCACTGAGATAATTGTAGAGCGAGAGACCCGAGCCGTCGGCCAACCTGCAGCGCGAGGCATCCAGTCCGAGCTTGCGCAGGAGCTGTCGCTCCACGCTGCGCGCACTCTTGGCGCTGGCAGGACGGTTGCCCGTAGAGGCGGCTATCTGATAATACATACTCTCGGCATAGAGATTGTCGCTCTCCTTCATCATCTTGTGCATGATCTGATCCATGGTGTGGAAGCGCGTGCACACCGAAAAGGCGCTCTCAGGACAGCGTTTCACCTGAGGCGTGTCGGTCTCGAGCACGATGCCTGCATCCTTCAGCCTGTCGATGAAACGATCCATAAACCCGTCCTTTCGGGCAAAGACCAAAGGCGAAAGCACAGGATTGTCGTCGTCCCAGCACCAGCCCTCACCTAAGAGATCGGCGTCCTTCATCGAGCGGTCGGCATAGATGCTGCCACGGATGGTGTCGACACCCATGTCCTGCAGACTGCTCACAAAAGCCCGCATGTCGTCGTTGTTGAATCGCGGATCCATGCCGCCCACGCAGTACACGTCGCCCTGGAGCACGCCCTCCTCTATCTTGCCCGTGTACTTGAGCTGCGTCTTAAACTGATAAGAGCCGCCCAACCTGTCGAGGGCTGTGATGGCTGTGAGCAGCTTCATCGTGCTGGCAGGACGCATGAGCTGACGCTCGCGATGGCGATAGATGCACGAGTCGGCCTGCAAGTCCCACACCATGATGGCAACCTGCGAAGTCTCGAACATATCGTTCTGTAAGAGACGGTCGAGCCCCTGCCTTACGTTTTCGGGCCACGGCAGGCGCAAGCCGCCGGCTGTGATGGAATCGACAGCCAACGAGTCGGCAGCTAAGGAGTCGGCACTGAGTGTGTCTGCCGCCGCCTCGCTTTCGTCCCTGTCCTCTACTACTTCCTCCTCGCCCGCCACCAAGGGCGCAGCGCTCTTCTTCACGTCCTGTGCTCCTACAGGAAGCGAAAGCATCGCCACCATGCAGAGCAACCAAATATATCTGTATTTCATTTTTTTACCTTGTAATGTTCTATTTATTTTTTTCAGGAGTTAAGGAGTTATCGCTCCCTGCGGTCGCTGAGGAGTTAAGACCTTTCCCCAATTCTCTCCGCTATTGCCTTTTTCATTCCCTCCTCGTTGTCGGGCTGAACCGTCACCATGTTGCCAGCTCCGTATTCGATGAGCAGGCAGTGGTCGAGACCGAAGAAGCACCGTATGCTCTCCACCCTCACCACATCGCACAACGGCACATTGCGGTTCGTGGAGAAACGTCCCTCGTCGATGATAAGGAAGTCCATCTCCTCGTCGCGGTCGATGGGTTTCACACGGCGGATGGTGTACGTGGTATGCAGAATGCGCTCTATCATTCCCACGATGACTATAGCCACCAAGATGCCCAGAATAGCCGTCTTGACCCAAAAGAAATATACGGCCAAAGCCGTGAAAATTCCCATGCCCAAACGCACTGGAAGCGTGATACGCTTATGAAATGTTCTGTCTCTCATTATCCTTTTCTACAAAAAAACACTGCAAAATTACAAAAAATATGGCTTTTAATGCTCACTTTAAAGATAAATTATTACTTTTGCAAACAATTAGGATAAAATCCATTAATTAGTTTAAAGTAAACTCAATGGTTTATAAGTATGATTTTCTGATTATCGGTGCAGGAGTTGCCGGTATGAGTTACGCCCTGAAAGTGGCCAGAGCGCATAAAGGTAAAGTGTGCATGATCTGCAAGACATCGCTCGACGAAGCCAACACATCATTCGCACAGGGAGGCGTCGCCTCAGTCACAAATCTCGAAGTGGACAACTTCGACAAACACATCCAGGATACAATGATTGCTGGCGACTACATCAGCGACTACAAAGCCGTGCAGCAGGTTGTCACCAAGGCACCCGAGCAGATCAAGGAACTGGTGCAGTGGGGTGTCAACTTCGACAAGCAGCAGGACGGCAAGTTCGACCTTCACCGCGAGGGAGGACACAGCGAGTTCCGCATCCTGCACCATGCCGACGACACGGGAGCCGAGATTCAGCGCGGACTGATGGAAGCCGTGCGCAGCAATCCTGACATCGACATCAAGGAAAACCATTTCGCTGTCGAGATTATCACACAGCACCACTTAGGCGCACGCGTCACACGTCGCACTCCTTACATCAACTGCTACGGAGCCTATGTGCTCAACCCCGAGACCCAGAAGGTGGACACCTATCTGAGCAAGGTGACAGTGATGTGCACAGGCGGCTGCGGAGCTGTCTATCAGACCACTACCAACCCCGTGATCGCCACGGGCGACGGCGAGGCTATGGTCTATCGTGCCAAGGGAACAGTGGCCGACATGGAGTTCGTACAGTTCCACCCCACATCCCTCTTCCACCCAGGCGAGACTCATCCTGCCTTCCTCATCACCGAAGCCATGCGTGGCTATGGCGGCATCCTGCGCCTGCCCAACGGCGAGAGCTTCATGGAGAAATACGACAAGCGACTGAGTCTGGCTCCACGCGACATCGTGGCACGTGCCATCGACAAGGAGATGAAGAAGCACGGACTCGACCACGTATGCCTCGACGTCACTCACAAGAATCCCGAAGAGACCAAGCACCACTTCCCCAATATCTATGCCAAGTGCCTGAGCATCGGCATCGACATCACCAAAGACTACATCCCCGTACGTCCGGCAGCCCACTATATGTGCGGCGGCATCAAGGTCGACCTCAACGGTTGTTCGAGCATCAACCGCCTGTATGCTCTGGGCGAATGTTCGTGCACGGGTCTGCACGGCGGCAACCGTCTGGCAAGCAACTCGCTCATCGAGGCTGTGGTCTATGCCGACACAGCTGCCAAGCACAGCATCGAGCATGTCGACGAGTACGACTTCAACGAGAAGGTGCCTGAATGGAACGATGAGGGAACACTGACCAACGAGGAGAAAGTGCTCATCACACAGAGCGTCAAGGAAGTGGGCGAATGCATGAGCAACTACGTGGGCATCGTGCGCAGCGACCTCCGACTGAAACGTGCCTGGGACCGACTCGACCTGCTGTACGAGGAGACCGAGAACCTCTTCAAGCGTGTCAAGGTAAGCAAGGAGCTCTGCGAGCTTCGCAACATGATCAACGTGGGTTATCTCATCACCCGCATGGCGATAGAGCGCAAAGAGAGCCGTGGTCTCCACTACACCATCGACTATCCCGTCCACGCCTACGACAAGAAATAAGCTGAGGAGCCGAAGCTGCTCGGTGAAGTTGGAGAAGTTACTTAAGAACAATATATATAGGGGCGAACTGCACTTAGCAGTCTCGCCCCTAATTTGTTTTTACAACACTGCAACAGACACTATTCATCCATATCTATTGTTTTGTCACGCCACCTCGCTTTTGTAGCACGATCATCTTCATTTCATTACAATAAACATGCGTTTTATAACAAAACGTAAGATAATCAGGTACAAGAAATACAATTTTTCCTGTATTTTCTTGCATGTTTTAAAAGATTTAACTACCTTTGCAGCACATTTATTTGACATTCGTTAATATGTACGAGGGTGAGACGAAAGACAAAACAATGTTCACATAGAGAATTCTTATACTATTAAATTTCCCTCTAAAGAGATTATCAACATGAGAAAGAGAGTTTTGAGCCTTGCTCTGCTCTGTTGCTTTGCCCCCCATTTGGGCTTATCCATGCAGCTGAGACTGAGCAAGCAGAATTCTTGGTTTTAAAGATGGCCGACTCCAAGACGGCAGAGTTCAAGTTAAGTACGCGACCCGTCATCGCTTTTTCTGATGACAAGTTGCAGATTACATCCTATGAGATTTCCACCGACTATCCACAGAGCGATGTAACCGAGTTTTATTTCACAGCCATTTCCACAGGCATTGAGGAAAAGGTAAATCCTTCCACCATGAGTTTTAGTTACACCGACAACGCCACAATCCGCATCAGCGGTTCTGCGGCTGGCGAAGCTGTGCTCTACGATGCCAACGGCAAACTGCTACAGCGACAGAAGGTAAGCGGCGGAAACGCTACCATCAATGTTGCCTCTTACGCACCGGGTGTGTATATTCTGAATCTGACCAACGAACATTCCTTTAAAATCATCAAGAAATAATGAAGAAAACTTTACTTTTATTCACATGCCTTCTTGCCTTCATAGCCATGCCTGTACTGGCACAGCAGAAAACAGTCAAGAAGCGCGTTACCTTTCAGCTCATCAAAAAACGTGGCGCTGACGCTGCCGTAGCTGGCAAAAGAAAAGCTGCCGCAGCCGCACAAGCTGTCACCAATATCAACAACAGTGTGATGCTGGCTTACTATCCTGCTGCCGGCTCAGGAGCAAAAGGATACGAAAACTACTACTTGGTTCTTTCTGACAAGGAAGATGTAAGCTACAATGTCAACGAAGGCCAGATCAAAGCCAAAAACGCTACTGTAGCCGAGCTTGACCTTTATGCGCCAGAAGGAACAGGCATCGACCTGCCTGCAGGAACCTTCGCTGCCTCTGAAGGCAACTTGTACTACAATCCCGATCTTACTTACGTGGAGAACTTCGACGACAAGGGTAACAGCGACGGCAGTGTGGACATAGCAAACGACATCACCGTGAGCAAGGCAGAGAACGACGGAAACGTAACCTACACGCTCTCGTTCAGCGATGACAATGGAACACAGTATTCGTACGTCGGCGATATGGTATTCAACAATATGTCAGCGGGAAGCTCTGATGTATATCCTCAGATTTCGACAGACATCAACACCACTTTCCATGGCGGTATCGGCTACTATTACGGCAACCTCATGGATTCTAAGACCGGCAACATGGTGCTCAACCTCTACGACGGAGAGTACGACACCCAGACTGGCGGAATGACAGGCAAGGGACACGACCTCGTCATCAACCTCTACAACCGTCTCTTTGGCGACCCTAAGACCGCCACTGTCGTGCCAGGCACCTATACCGTAGCACGCAACTTCAAGGTAGGCACTTTCTTCCCAGGTATGGAAATCGACTACAACGGCATGACTGTCGTAATGGGAACCTACGTGAAGCGCCGCAAGGCCGTGACAGGAATGGACACCGACTACGACTACTGCTACATCACCAACGGAACCATCACCATCGCCGACGGCGAGAAAGAGGGAACCTTCGACATTACCGTAGACTGCACCACCGACCGCGGACACAAGGTGACAGGCACAGCCAAGGGCATCTCGTTCATCTACTACGACAAGTCGGAGAAAGACGACAAGGACGTTGACTCCAACCTCGAGGAGGATGTACATCTCAAGTTCGACCGCGTGGAGAAGTCACGCATCTACTCGCTCGGCGTGCAGAACGGTGTTCAGGTGTTCTCTGTCGACCTCGGTTCGCCAAGCGGCAAGGACGACCAAGACTATACAGGCGATCAGGATCTGCTGCGCATGGAATTCCAGGCAGCCGAAGGCAGCCAGTATCTTCCCGAAGGCACCTATACCCTCATGGAGGAAAGCCATCTGTGGACCAACATGTATGCTCCATTCATGATGACCCGCGGCTACTTCTACAACAACGGCGAGCGCACAGGCACACGCTACCATCACTTCCGCAAGAACCCAGACCCTGCCACCCGTCTGCCATGGGTAGTTGACAAGTGGGCTACAGTCTACTCAGGAACCGTGGGCGTAAGCAAGACCGACAACACACACTACAAGTTCGTCATCAACCTCTTCGACGGCAAGGGCTTCCAGATTACGGGCGAGTTCGACAAGGAGATGGAATACAATTACGAACCATCTTCCATCACTGGCATCGAAGGCATCAAGGCCGACTTTACCGGCAAGACCGAAATATACTCTGTTGGTGGACAACTCATGCAGACCATCGACGGCACCAAGGCTGCCAGCACCGCCAACCTGCCAAGCGGCATCTATATCGTAAAATCAAACAACAAAACTACCAAAATCGTAAAGAAATGAAAAAGTATATAGCTACAGCAGCACTCTGCCTCGCGACAGTGCTCCCCACATTCGCACAGACAAGACGCGTGATGACCGTTCACCAGAAGGACGGCACAACCAAAGTATATAAGGTAAACAGCATAGAGAACGTCACCTTTACCGACGAGGCTCTCGCAACCCTCAGCAACCAGTGGGCATACAACGACAACGTAAAGGATCTCAGCAAGGTAACCATGCTGGATGCCAACGGCTCATACGTGTTTGCGCTCTATGGCAGCGACAGCGATACAAAACCTGTATTCGAGCTGACCATTCCACAGAGTCTCATGGGTCAGAAGATTACGCTTGGCTCTGACGACGCTCAGGACGTAAAGGTGGCTTACAATGGCGAGACTCCTAAGCTGACTGGTACGCTCCAGGCTCGTTTCGGCAAGAGCAAGAAGAACGTCACCATCACACTTGAGGCAGAGACTGCCGACTACAGCGACCTGCGCTGCAAGTGGAGCAACGGCGCGTTCACCCAGATTTACACTGCCACCAACAGCATCAAGACAACTAATGTGAACGACGTGAAGACCTATAACGTTGCTTCTGCCCTCGTGCTCAACCCAGCCACTGTAGGTGCGGCAACAACCTTCGCCTTCGGTGATGTCGAGGCTACCACAGCCGACGGTTTGCTGGCAGGCAAGATTGGCGTTGCAGTAAGCATCTCGGCTTCCAAGCTCTACAATGGAACCATCGACTTGGCTACCGATGCCGACAGCTACACCCTGAAGTACATCGACTACGCCACACGCGTCACCTACGAGAAGGTTAAGGCCGGCACTATCACCACCGCAAAGGACAAGGACGGCAAGCTCTACATCAAGATCAACGCCACCTTCGACGACAACCGTACCATCGAGCTGGAGTATTACGGTGCAACCACTGCCGTAGAGAGCCTCGACGGAATGACTCCTGCTGTGGTAAGCAACAGCTACAAGTATTACAATGCTGATGGAGATGTAGCATTAAACCAAACAATTGATAAATGTTACTTCAAGGAATACAAAGGAAATACTACATTCTACTTTATCCCAAAAGACGGTTCTAAATCAGATTCCTATAACAGAGTAGAAATAAAAGTAAGTGCTGACCTTATCAATGCAGGAGAGATTCAACTTGCTACTTTGGCGGCCAATACTTCTACATCAGTGTTTGACTTAAAACTTAATAAAGAAACTATGCAGTTACAGTCTTATGCTGCAGGTCATGGATTTGGAAACACACCTAACAATGGAACATTAACCATTAAAAAAGATGATGCAGGTAATTATACTATATCACTTGACATCAGAAACAAGTATTCAAACAACTATACTCAAAATGGAGGTGATAACACTCGATTAGTCCTTGACTTCAAAGGTTCTGTTGAGAAATATTAATTAATACATTTTATAGTGAGAACCATTCTCCTATAATTATCATACACACTAAGAAAAGAAATGAATAAGAAAGCCATTCTTATGGCATCATTCCTGCTTGTCGGCAGTTTCAGCTTTGCGCAGAAGCTGTCGCCAAGCACAAGCATGATGCTTCACGAAGCAAGAACAGCACAGAAGAAAGCCAAGGCTGCAAATGCTACCCCACAGACTGTCAGCGCATTCATCACCGTCAAGTCGCAGGATGCCATTGCCAAAATAGAGGCTCTGGGAGCCAAAGTGAACTCGCGCATCAGCGAGACACTCGTCACTGCCGACATGCCCCTGTCTGCCATCGAACCTATTTCCAATCTCGATGAGGTTGTTTCGGTTTCGGTAGGTACTGAGGCCAAACTGCTGATGGACAACGCCCGCAAACTGTTGGGCGTAGACGAATGTCACCAAATGACAGAGAATAACGGTCCCTACACCGGCAAAGGCGTAGTCATCGGTATCGTGGACAACGGATTCCAGTACGACCATGTAGACTTTCTCAATGCCGACAAGAGCGACACTCGCATCAAGCGCGTATGGGATCAGCACGGCACTGGCAATGCTCCCGAAGGTTTCGGCTATGGAGCTGAATACAAAACCACAGCCGAGATAAGAGCTGCAAAATATGACCTGACCAGTGGCTTCCATGCCACCCACGTATCGGGCATTGCCTCGGGCAGCGACAAGAGCACACCTTACTACGGAGTGGCTCCCGATGCCGACCTCGTGTTCGTGAGCTTCAAGAGCACCAATGCACAGATTGTAGATGGAATCAAGTATGTGTTCGACTATGCCAAGAGTGTAGGAAAGCCTGCTGTTGTCAACATCAGCCTCGGCTCACACATGGGTCCTCACGACGGAAGCTCCGACACCGACCTCTCGTTTGCCAACCTGGTTGGTCCGGGCCGCATCATCGTTGGTGCCGCAGGCAACGAAGGTCTTGACAAACTGCACGCCAGCAAGACCTTTACCGCCACCAACAAGCAATTGAAAACCATGTTTGCCTATGGCAGCGAACAGGCCAACAGTTCCTACAAGCAGGCTTACGTCGACATCTGGGCCGAGAAGAACTCAAAAATTTCCGTTAAGGCTGTTGTCGTAAACACAATCAACGGTAAGATTATCGCATCTTCTGAGGAAGTTTCCAACGATGGTACGAAAGAAGTGAACTGGGTTGCCCCCGACGGCAGTGGCGTAGTGGTTCAAGTAGGTTTGTCGCTACAGGAAAACCCTGTCAACGGTCGCACCAACGTGCTGCTCATGAGCCGTGCCACTTCCATCAACACTGGCTTTGCCATCGGTGTTGTGGTGACTGGCGAGGCTGGCAAGACCGTACACATGTGGAACAATGCCTCCTCTGGCGAGTTCACCAACTTCAAAAAGCGTGGCTGGACCGACGGCGACACCAACTGCACAGTAGGCGAGCTGGGCGGCGAGAGTCCTGATGTCATCTCTGTAGGTTCGTTCAACTCGAAGGTACAGTACCAGCCCATCAATTTGCAGGGTACAAAAGATGCTTACGGCCTCAACGAGGAGCTGACGGGTAAGTTCCTGGAGCACTCCGCCTTCTCAAGCTACGGTCCTACTGCCGATGGTCGCGTCAAACCCGACATAACAGCTCCTGGCTGCATCATCGTATCAGCAGGTTCAAGATATTGCTCAGGATGGAGCGACGACACCAATGTCATTGCCCGCACTGGCAACGATCTCTATACCAACGACGTTGGTACTTCTATGGCTTCGCCTTACGTGGCAGGCGTCGTAGCTCTCTGGCTGCAGGCCAACCCTAACCTGACACCTAAACAGGTGCTCGAAGTCATCGGCAACACAGCTGTCCAGAATGACGATTATATGCCAACAGGACAAATCTTCCCCAACAACACATGGGGCTATGGCCGTATCAATGCCATCAAGGGTCTGAAGCAACTGCTCGGCACAACAGGCATCGATGATGTCAAGACCACTGAGTCTATGTATCGCATCATAACCGACCGCCAGGCTCGCACCGCCACATTCTACATTGGCAGCGACAAGGGTCAGGCTCGTGTAGCCGTCTACAACCTCACTGGTCAGTTGATGTATTCTGCACCTATCAACAGCAACGGCGAGACCATCAGTCTGTCAAGCCTGCCCCACGGCGTGTATGTATTCAAGCTGACACAGGGAAGCAACATACAGACGATCAAGTCTACATTGTAATCTCTCAGTCTGAGATAAATCTATCCTATGAGGGTGTGTCATAAGTCTGTGACACACCCTCATTTTTATTTTCTTACCTTTCTCAAACCAGCCTACAACCCATGCAGCCTGTTTGATAACTTTGGATTATACGCCTCAATGAATAGATGGTCAAAATCATATTCTTGACCGTCACTTAATTGTTCCATCATCAAAAAAGCCTCCTAAAGGAGTGAGATTCTCGGTTTTTATTTGTACTTTTGCCATACCATTCAGAGTTTTATTGGTCTTTTTATTGCAACACGAAGACAAGCGAAATTTCTGACATGGCCCAATCCGAGCAACATATGCTTGCTCAGGGTGCTTATAAAATAGATAAAAATATAGTGTTGCGTCAATTAGGGTGAAACAACTTAAAGAAAATGAAGGCATAGAGCGCAGTTTGTTGCTCGCAATGGCTGTTATAGCGGGATTGACCGTGGCTAATTGCTATTACAACCAGCCTCTTTTGGAAATGATACGTCACGACATAGGAGTGAGCCAGCATGAGGCAAACCTCATAACCGTTGTCACACAAACTGGCTATGCGCTTGGGTTGTGCTTCCTTATCCCTATGGGCGACCTCTACTCACGCCGTCGCATAATTGTTGTGAACATGACCGTAGCAGCCATGATGGCCATAGTTATTGCTGTGGCCCACAAGGTGTGGCTTATTTGGGGAGCCTCCCTATTGTTGGGAGCTTGTTCCGTTATTCCACAATTTTTCATACCGATTGCAGGACAATATTCCGAGAAGAAAAACAAAAGCAGGAATATGGGTGTCGTTCTGTCGGGATTGCTAACCGGCATTCTCGCATCGAGAGTGGTTAGCGGTTATGTTGGCGAATGGTTGGGTTGGCGCGAAATGTTCTTCATCGCAGCTTTTGTGATGGTGCTGTGCATGGCTCTTACGCTCAAGATTATGCCACAGATAAAAAGCAACTATGTGGGCACATATAGGGGCTTGATGGCCAGTGTATTCAATATTGTGAGGAGCAATGGACGCATACGCCTTTATGCCATGCGTGCCGCCTTTAGTTTTGGCAGCATGATGGCCATTTGGTCGTGCCTTGCCTTTAGGTTGGCACAAGCTCCGTTCTTTTCTGGTAGCGAAATGGTAGGAACGTTGGGGCTGTGCGGCATAGCCGGGGCTATTGCGGCAAGCGGTGTGGGCAAACTTGTGAATCGCTGGGGCATCAGAAAGATGAGTATTTATGGTGCATGCCTGCAGCTTGTGGCGTGGGCTGCGGCCTGTCTGTTTGGCGACACTTTCATGGGACTTGTTGTAGCCATCATCTTGGTAGATATAGGCTTGCAATGTCTGCAACTAAGCAATCAGAGTGGCTGCATTCAGGAGATGCCTCAAGCCTCCAACAGAACCAACACCATATTTATGACTACCTATTTTATAGGCGGTTCCTTTGGCACCTATTGTGCCGGATTGGCATGGACACACCATGCATGGACGGGAGTGTGCGCTGTGGGAGCTATCCTGGCTGCAATCTCGCTATGTATAACATGTTTTAACCGGAAGAGAATTTAAGTCTTGACTGTCCTAAAGCTCTACAACCTACACTATTTTTGATATTTTGTACACCTTATTATATATAGGGGCGAGACTGCAAAGATGCAATCTCGCCCCTATTCTTTCACTTCACTATCTTCCCGAAACATCCTTATCTCGTCAGCGAGAACTTGACACTCAGACCGAAGTCCTGCGTGGTGGTGGGATAACTGCTGCTCGAGAGCAGAGGTGTGTTGGTCTGACGGTCGTAGTAGAAGCTCATGGTGAGGAGCCGGTTGAGGGTGTAATCGGCCGAGAAACTCAGCTTGAGCGCCTTGTTTCCGCTGCTGGCACTGCTCACCATAGAGGCTATGTCGCGCACGATGGCAGCCTGACGGCGGAAGCTGAAATCAAGACGCAGGTTGAGGTTCTGGTTGGTTCCAGAGTTGCGGTTGCTGGCGGCCGCGTTGCTCTGATTCTTGTTCTTTCCCTTCGACTTGATGGCTCGCTTTCCCCTACCGAAAAGGCTGAGGTTGTTGAGACGATAGCCCATTCCTACGACCCAGTCCTTGCTGAGTGCCTCGTTCACCTGCACACTCGTCATGCTGAGACTCAGCACGCGCGTCTGACGATACTCAGCCTTGAGCGTCATATTGTTGTTGAACGTCATGTCGACACCCATGAGTGGCGAGAACGACTCGTTGATGCTTACCTGCGAGATATTGAACATACTGCTCGGTGTGACACTGCCTGTCGCCGTGTCGTCGATGAAGCCTATTCCGTTCATATACTCCTGGAAGGTACTGTAGGTATTGTAGCTTCCTATGGCGAAGATGCTCTTATAGGAGTGGTTGATGTTGATGCTCTTGAAGTGGTCGCGCAGCCAGGGCAGCTTGCCCAGTCCGCTGTAACGGACAGTCCAGTTGGGCAGCAGACGGCTGAGTGCGGGGAAGAGCGAGAGCGACGAGCCTCCCATGCTGGTATAGGCATCAAGAAACGCCGGAATCATCACGTCGCCGCTGTACTTGTTGACAGGCGTGCGCGAAGCATCAAACTTGCCTCCAGCCAGAGCCGACCCTGCCGGATAGACTGCGTCGGCATAACGCGCCTCCACCTTGTTGCGGTAAGACTCGAGCGAGTTGACAAACTTTTCGAAAGTCTTGCTCTTGTAGCCGCTGCTTGCAGAGCCCATTCCCTCGAAGGCAGAGCCTATCGAGATGGTAGTCATGGTGAAGGTTCCGCTCTCCGTGGTGGGCGTTCCCTCGTACATGTACTGCATGCTCTTCTGCACAGTCTTGGTGCGCGAGGCGTTGAGGTCTATCTTTAGATTTCTCACCGGTTCGAGCGTCATGCGCAGCTGCAGGTCGTTGGTGGTGCTGCTGGCAGCAGGTGTGGCGATGGTGTCGTTCACCAGGAGCCAGTCGTTGCGTCGTGCCTTGTCTATATAGCTGTCGTCCACCATACCGAAGGCGAAGTCGAGGCCTGGCGAGAGTACGCCCTGCTTGGTCTGTCCGAAGGCGTCGCCGATGGTGGGCAAGAATCCTGGCAGCGTGAGCTGATAGTTGTTGCGATAGGTGAAGCTGATGTTGCGCACCATCATGGCCGTGCGTGCCACAGCCTGCATGGTCTTGTACCAGCCCTGGTTCTCGAGCGGTTCCTTCGGCAGCACGGTGAGTTTCACCTTGGTGGCAGTGTCTACCTTCGAGATAAGTTTTATCTGGTTGGCGTTCACCTTCTTGTATTTCAGTTTCATCACCTTTCCGTCCTCAGTCTTGGCGGTAACGATGAGTCGCTTGCTGTTCTTGCCGTGGTTCACCTTGATGATGGTGTCGGGCATGAGCACCACTTCCTTCTCGAAGGCACGGCGGTTCTTGGGCAGTGCTTTCTTCTGCTGCTCTGCCTTCTTGTTCTGCTTGCTCCGCCATTGTTTCTCAGCCTCGTCGGGGTCTTTTCCGGCAGCCTCGGCTTCCTTTCTCACCTTTTGCAACTCCTGTTTCTGTCGCTGTGCCTCCTGCCTCTGCTTGGCTTTATCCTGCTTCTTGCGCTGCAGTTGCGATCTCGACGGCTCGCGGTCGAAGCGCTGGTTGGCTTTTTTGAGGAAGGGCACGTGGTTGTAGAGTTTCACCAGGTTGAACGATCCGTTGAGTGTCACGTCGCGGTTGGTGTTGATGGTGTTTCCGTAGTTGTTACCGTCCTCGTCGTCGGTTCCCTTGTTCCAGGAATAGGTCGAGTTGTAGTTGGCGTCGGCGTTCACCCAGTCGAATACGGGCAGCAGGTTGAGCGGCAACTGATAGGATGCAGTAAACGTCTGATTGTAGTCGAGCGGTGTACCGAGGTGCTTGATGCTTGTCCACACCGAGTCCTTCCAGGCATGATACTGGTCGGGATAGAGGTCTTTGTTGACGGGTGTGTAAGGCTCTTCTATCTGTGCGTGTGTGGCGCTTCGGAAATTGGCGTGCAGGTTCTTGGTGAGGTCCCAGCGCACGGCGAACTCTCTGTTCCAGAGGAACTGCTGGCTGAACGAGAGCGGCAGCTGCGTGTTCTCTGTCGACTCCATGTCGCGCTCCTGCAGCTCGTAGTAGTTGCGCGTCATCTCGGTGTTGAACGCCACATTCTGCGGCAGCCAGTTCAGTCCGAATCGCTTCAGTATGTCGAGCCACTTGCTGCGGTTCTTTATCTTCTTGAACGGCTCCCACGCCTTGTAGACCGGAGTCCACGAATAGTCGAGCGCTCCACGCCAGTTGTCCTCTTTCTCGTAAACGGTGGTCTCGCCCGTTGTGCGCTGGTGCGAGTGGCTGTAGGAGAAGGAGAAGTTGGCAGGGTCGTATGGCATGGGGTGACGCTTGGTGGAGATTCCTACCCTTGCGTTGGAGATGGAGAAGTTGGTATTGGTGACCTTTGTCACGGCAATGCTCTCTATGGAGTCGCGCTCGTGTCGCGATCCAGCCGCGTCGAGTGCGTCCTTGAGTTCCATGTCGGTGTCCATCGGGTTGTACTTGGGCGAGGTCTTCTCCTTGGTGATGCTGTAATATAAAGGTATGCTCACCTTGGCCTTGTCGGGGAAGAACTTTCCGAGCTCGAGGTTGGTGGTGACGCTGTACGAGCTGTAGGTGTCGGTGGATCGGCTTGCCACTCCGTCCTCCAGACCGCCGAATCCCTCGCTCTGATATTTACCTGTGGCGTTGACGCTTCCCAGGTCAGAGAGCTGCACATTGAAGTTTCCGTTGGCAGCCCATCCGCCCTTGCTGTTGTGGTCGAGCAGACGCAGCTCGTTGACCCACACCTCCACACTCTTGATTTCTCCGGCGTTGTTGCGCACGCCTATCATCATGGTTTTCACCTCTCCGAGTGTAGGATTACCCATGATGGTGATCTTGTTGTTGGGATGGTTGGAGTCGTAGGCCGAATAGGGTGCCGAGAAGGAAGCCATGCCTTGCGACTTGGCCTGGTTGCGCGCCTTCTTGAGTGCGGTGAAGACGGTGAGCGCCACGTCGAGCATGTTCTCCTCGGGCCACACGGCACGGCAGTCCTCGTAGCTGTATCGGCTGTAGTTGTTGCGTGCCGGTGTGAGCTTCAGCGGTATTTCGTACTCGTAGTAGTTGTTCTTGTAGTCGCTTCCTAGACGGATGAACACCGAAGCCTGGTTGTCCTGCAGCGAGGTGACGTCCTGCTCCAGGGCGTTGGCGTGAACAAACATCTGCATGCGTTTGTACTGTCGCAGGTCGAGGGTGGTGTTCTTGTACACCGCCTTGGCCTCGCCCGTGCTCAGGTTCTTGGCCACGAGGCTGAGCGACTGCTCGTTGGCCTCCACGAGCTGTGGCTGTGTGGGGTCTTGCTCGCGCTGTACGCCCGGTGGCAGCACGTAGTTGACAGGTGTCTTCTCGGCATTCTCCTCTATGCTCACCGCACTGGCCTCGAGCGTGCCGCTGTTGGCAGCGCCCAGCAGCTGGTCGTAGGTTCTCCACTCGCCCCTTACAAGGTCGAGTGTGCCGAAACGCAGCACGATGGGCTTGCGGAAGTTGGTGAGGAACATGCGCATGAAGCGTATGCTGGAGAAGTCGTTGATGTTACCTTCCTTCTTCTCGTACTGGTCTACGGGAATGCGGAACTGATACCAGGTGACGGTGGGCTTGCTGCCGTCGCGCAGTGTGGGCGTATAGCTTCGCTTGTCGACGATGAAGTTGGAGCCCACCTGCAGGTCTTCGGGTCGTATGCTCACGTGATACTGATAGTATTTCTCGTATTCGTTGAGGGTGAAGTCCTGGTTGATGTCCTCCACGTCGGGCGTCGACTTGTAGGAAGTGTCGTAGCTCTCGGTGCGGCTGTCGCTGTCGGGCGAGTTGCCCTGTGGGTTGTTGATAAACTTGTATCTGTACAGGATGGGCGCCTTCATCTGATCCCAGTCGCTGCCACGGTAGTAGTGGTAGTCGTCGCGAGCAGGGTCATTGTAGATGCTGTCGAACACCGCCTGGTTCACCTTGCCCTGTATCTGGCTGAGATAGGCGTTCTTGTAGTAGTCGCGTTCCTCCTCGTCGTTGAGTCCGTTGAATCCCACGTCCTGCAGTGCGCGGCTTCCTTTCGTGGTAGCGAAGGCATAGGTCACGGTGCTCTGTGCGGGAATCTTTCCCCACTGTGTGTAGGTGAAGTTTGACGTTCCGTCCACGGGCATTCCGCTCTCATAGAATTTCTTTCCGTCGCGCAGGATGTCCTCGCTTATCTCGCCGAGGTTGATATAGAAGTCGCCGCCATACTGGGCAGCGTCGGCCTGCTCGCGCGAGTAGATGAAGGGGTCGAGCATCCAGAACTCGATGTACTCCACGTTGGCCTGTTCGAAGTCGTTGGTGTCGAGTTTGCGCATCATGCCTCCCCAGTTCTGCTGTGGCATGGCGAGGGTTCCGTCGGGCTGCAGGTCGGGGTTGAAGTTGTAAGGACCTGGCTCGGCAGGATAGTAGGCGAGGTTGAGCACGCTCAGCGTGTTGGTGGCTCCACTGTAGGAGCTTTGCTGGCGCAGTGGGAAGAGCTCGCGCACATAGACCTCACGCACATAGTGGTTGGACAACTGTGCCAGGTCGCTCTTAATGTGTCCTGGTGTGAGCGAGCTGCCCCGTCGTGTGAAGAGCGGGTCGATGGTGTACCAAGCCAGACGGCTGCGTCGGAATCCGCTGGTCAGCCCCGTCTTGTCGTTGTAGTCCTGACGGAAGTTTGACGAGGGCACACTGGAGAGCACCCACGATGTGGGCGACATGACGTCGATGGTGTTCTTGTTGTTCTCGAAGTCGTCGAGATAGGATGCGTTGTCCTGCGTTCCGCTGGCCTGTCCGGCAAAGAGTTTGGCAAACTCGCCTGTGAACGAGATGTAGGATGGCTGCGTGAGGTGCAGAAACGGTATTTTGTCGAGCATGTTGGTGAGCCACTGGCTCTCGCGCTTCCAGTTGAGGTTGAAGCCCACGAGGGTGTTTCTGAGAGGCTCTGCACCCATGGTCACCTTGGTGGTGAGGGCCTGTTCGGTGAGGTGCTGCAGGGTTCCGCTGATCTGGAAGTTCTTCGAGAAGTCGTACTCCCAGTTCACGCCAAACATGGTTTTGCGCATCTGTCCGTAGTCGGTGTTGCTCTCGAGCGACACGTTGACGGGTGTTCCAGCGTCGATGATACTCTGGTTGAGGATAGTCACCTCGCCGGCATTGTAGTCCACCGCGTAGTCGGAGCCTTCGGTGAGGGTCACACCTCCTGCCGTGACGAGCACCGAACCCTGTGGCACGTTGTATGCGCCTAAGGAGATGACGTTGGCGGAGGTTCCGCGAAACTGTCCCACAAGTTGAAATTTGTTCTTCTCAGCTATCTGCTTCGCCACGGTCTTGGTGCTGTCGTAGAGTTCGGTGAAGGCGTACTTTTTCGCCACCTCGTCGGCGATGCCCTTGCCCTTGAGATAGGTGTAGAGATAGCTTCCGAAAGGCTCGGCCTTGGGGATGAAGACGCGTCCTTCCGATACGGTGTAGCCAGCCACGTAGTCGTAGTAGCCGTTGCTGTGGGGATTGTTGTTGTTGTCGAGTCGGTCGGCTCCCAGCACCTTGATGATGGGCTGGTCTTTCACCTTCGCCTCGGGAATGTAGTTGAGGTAGACGCCCGTAGAGTCGCTCTGATACTTCACGTCGAGTCGGAACTTCTCCTTCTCCACCTGCGATGCGAGGTAATACACGTTCTTCATCATCAGGTCCCAGTTGCCCTGCTGCGGGTTGTTGCTGGTGTTCTTGAGCGACTTGACGAAGAGTCCCTGTCGGGTGTCGGTGATGTCGGATGCGAACTCGCCCACCTGATAGGTAACACCGCCGTAGGTGTACTCGTAGGCCACAGCCAGCACCTGGTCGGTCTGCAGTCCGCTCCTCAGCGACACGTAGCCGAGGGCAGTGTTCACCGTATATTCCGACGAGGAGAGCAGCCTGGCGCTCTCCAGCTTCTCGAAGTCGTCGCCGCCCTTCAGTCCTGCTCCTTCGAGCACGGTGGCGGCCTGGTCGATGTCGCGTGCTGCGGCATACTGGTTCACCATGGCGTCGTACTCGCTGTTGGCTCTGTTGGAGGGCACGGCCGTTCCTGCAGCCGCCCACATGGGGTTGCTGATCTTCGAGGTCTCGCCCAGGTCGGTGAGGGCTATGATGTTTCGGGTGTTGGTGGTGGTGGCAGTCTTGTTGGTTACCCAAATCTCCACTCGGTTGATGGTGACGCCAGTTGTGAGGTTGGGCAGTTTCTGCATCCATGCGTCGTAGTGGTCGCGGAAGTATCGCGAGAGGAAGAAGTGTCGGTTCTCCTCATAGTCGGCCACATTGATTTCGAAGGGTGTGAGCTGCACGCCTCCCTTCGACGACACGCTCTTCGACGACGATTTCTTCTGCGACAGGACGGTCTGCAACTTCAGTTTGCCAAACTGCATATCGGTGCGCACACCGAAGAGGCTGCTGGCACCGCGGATGAGCGACGAGTTGGAGGGGAACGACACGTTGCCTGCCTCCACGAGCTTGATGATCTCGTCTTCCTTGCCGTCGTACTTCAGCTTCATGTTCTGCGCGTCGTAGTCGAAGGTGGCGTCGGTGTTGTAGTTGAGGTTCATGTTCACCTTGTCGCCCACCTTTCCGTTGACGTTGAGGTTGATCTTCTCATCAAACTCCATCATCGTGGTCTTGCGGTTGCGGATGGGCAGCGAGGGGTTGTCCACACTCTTCTTGTTGATGCCAAACTTCAGCTCGGCAGTTCCCTGCGTGCGCACTCGGATGCCTCCGGGACCGAAGATTTTCTCGGCAGGTCCCAGGTCGAAGTGCATGTCGGTGAAGTCAAATTTCTCCTTTCCCTTGGCCTTGTATATCTCGTCGTTCTGCTTGCGGTAGTAGGCACGTCGCTCGTTGAGCTCGCTCCATGCCATGTACTCGGCAGGCGTCATCATGATGGGAGCCGAGAGCCATGCGCCGCCCAGCTTGTTGCCGATGACGTAGCGGTCCAGCGTGTCGTTGTACTCCACGTGGTATTTCATGTTGTCGGGGCGCTGCAGGTCTAACGGACTCTGATACAGGTCGCCCGTGCTGATGGGCTGTGTGCGCTGTACAGGCCATCGTGTGTGCAGCAGCGAGTCGGGTATGGTGTCCTCGTCGGCGAGGATGGGCTGGGCCGTGATGCCGGGCTTTCCTGCTGCCGTGGCCGCCTTTTTCGTCGTGGCAGACGTCTGCTTCCTACTGGCTGCGCTGGCATTGCGGTTCTGGGCAGCTCTCTGCCGCGTTCTGTTGTCCTGCCAGTACGACAAGCCAAAGGCATTGCCGATGACCGAGACCATCAGCAATGCCATCAACAGAAAGGCATATTTATATTTTCGTTTTATCAACATCTACACTCGTTTCTTCTTTTTCGTCATTTTATTCGTTTCAGAGCCGTCTTGATCACCTGTTCCACCTTCAGGTCGGGCTGTTCCTTCAGGATGTCGACCACCACCTTGGACGATGGCGCTGGCGAGAATCCGAGCATGGTGAGTGCGCTCACCGCCTCGTCCTTCACGTCGTTGTTCACCATGTCCACGTTTCCTCCGTTGGCAGGCAGCTCGTCGGCTATTCCCATGCTTACGATCTTGTCCTTCAGGTCGATGATGATGCGCTGGGCTGTCTTCAGTCCTATGCCCTTCACGCCCTTAAGCATCGCCTCGTTGGCAGTGGAGATGACGTTGCACAGCTCGCGTGGCGACATCGACGAAAGAATCATCCTCGCCGTGCCGGCTCCCACACCCGATACAGTGATGAGAAGACGGTAAAGCTCTCGCTCCTGCTTCGAGGCAAAGCCATAGAGGGTGAACGAGTCGTCTCTTCCACCTGTCACCAATACTTCGTGAACGTACAGTTTAGCCTCTCTCTTACCCTGTATGGCAGTATATGTGTTGAGCGAGATACTGAGCGCATAACCCACGCCCGCGGTCTCGATAACGGCCTGTGTCGGCGTCAGCTCGGTCAGGTCGCCATGTATATATTCAATCATGATTGTCGTTAATAATTTTATGATTTCACATCTCTCGTCATCGCGCCCATGCGCATACGATTATATAATAAACGCACATTCGGCGCTATTATTGCCAAAGAGGGGGAAAATGTTTTTGCTCCACTTTTGCAAATGAGAAAATTAAAAGAAGTTAGAGAAGCTCAAGAATTCAACTCCTGCATTTGCCCTCCTTCTTTCAATCTGTAAGCATTCTCACCCCACCATCCTTACACTATCCTACAAAAACATACCTAAAAGCTATGATTTTACAACTTTTTGTCGGTTCTTATAGTTAAAAAACTATTAAAACGTTCGTTTTCTCGAATAAAAGCTATACTTTTGCAACCGGAAACTGAACAAACAACAAATAAAAGAAAGAATACAATGAAGAAATTTAGAGCAGCCGTAGTAGGTTACGGCAATATCGGTAAGTTCACCGTCGAGGCACTCGAGGCAGCTCCCGATTTTGAGATTGCAGGCATCGTACGCCGTCAGGGCGACAAGAACAAACCAGCCGAACTGGCTGATTATGATGTAGTAGACGACATCACCAAGCTGAAGGACGTGGATGTAGCCATCCTCGCCACTCCTACCCGTTCCTGCCCAGAATACTCTGCCAAGATAGTGGCTCTCGGCATCAACACCGTCGACAGCTACGATATCCATACCGGCATCCTCGACTATCGTACCAGCCAGATGGAAAACTGCAAGAAGGCAGGCAAGGTGAGCGTCATTTCTGCCGGCTGGGATCCAGGTTCTGACTCAGTAGTGCGCGTGCTCATGGAAAGCCTTGCTCCTAAGGGTCTTACCTATACCAACTTCGGTCCTGGTATGAGCATGGGCCACTCTGTTTGCGTACGCAGCAAGCAGGGTGTCAAGGAGGCTCTCTCTGTCACCATCCCATTGGGCGAGGGCATTCACCGCCGCATGGTGTACGTAGAGTTGGAGGAAGGTGCCAAGCTCGAGGACGTAACTGCCGAGATTAAGGCCGACCCTTACTTCGCTCACGACGAGACCCACGTCTTTGCTGTAGCCTCAGTCGATGACGTCAAGGACATGGGCCATGGTGTGAACCTCGTTCGCAAGGGCGTTTCGGGCAAGACTCAGAACCAGCGTTTCGAGTTCAACATGAGCATCAACAACCCTGCTCTCACTGCTCAGGTATTGGTCAACGTGGCTCGCGCCACCTTCCGTCTGCAGCCAGGCTGCTACACCATGCCCGAGATTCCAGTCATCGACATGCTCCCCGGCACTCGCGAGGAAATTGTCGCCACACTCGTGTAAGATTATTATCAGCAAATATTCTGTTCCCCCTGCCCATCGACAAGGAACATGAAACCCAAAGGGAAGAGAGCCACTATGTTCTCTTCCTTTTTTCGTTTACTCATTAGCACCTGCTTATCTGACTTTCGCAGCACAACCCACAACACTTCACTCAATTTCCTATGCTCCCCAACACATTGAAGCATTAATCTTTGTTTACGCTTACACTTTTTTCTCTTTTTCTTGGAATGTTCAGGAAAAAGTAGTAGATTTGCAGAAGTTGTGTAAATGATAGTTTAATACTTTGTCAGCTGCCCGACAGTGCCCCTCTTGGGTCTTAATAGATGACCGGTGTCTGGCGTCTATTGTGACCGCCCTTGGTCGTAATAGATGCCCCCTGCGAGGTTCCCTGAGCACTTTCATTGGTAGACGGTGCAAAGAAAATGCAAATCGAATGCAGAATATCAAGCTTGCTTGAATATTTTGCTGAGATGCAGCTTTTCTTCTGCAAAGAGTTACTTATGAGTCATGATGTTGAGCACCATGTCGTCGGTGGTACGCATGGCATCGGCACCGATGGAGGTGAGGTTGTGGATGCAGCGGTCTACATCGTCGTCAACGATGCCCTCGGCAGAAGTGACACAACGGCCCTCCATGGCGAGCAGCGAGGAGAGCAGAGCGGTGCTGACTCCCGACGAGATCTTAAGCGAACAACTGGGCTTGGCTCCGTCGCAGATCATGCCCGTAAGGTTGGCCACCATATTCTTCACCGAGTTGCAGATGCGCTGATAGTCACCGCCCATGAGATAGGTGATGCCGCAACTGCTGCCTATGGACGCCACCACGCAGCCGCACAGCGCCGACAGCTTGCCGAGGCTCTGCTTGATGTAGATGGCAGTGAGATGGCTGAGCATGAGGGCTCGGATGAGCTCTTCCTCGGTGTTCTCGTTCTCGAGGGCATAGACGGCAACAGGATTGGTGGCACAGATGCCCTGGTTGCCGCTGCCGCTATTGCTCATCACGGGAATCATGGCTCCTCCCATACGGGCGTCGCATGCCGATGCAGTGCGCGAGATGATGTGCGAGAAGATGCTGTTGCCGAAGATGCCGTGACTCATGGGGCGGTCCATAGTCTTGCCTAAGCAATGGCCGTAATTGCCCTTGATGGAGAGCTCGGCTGCCCGCATGTTGTACTCCTTGGTCTTCAGAATGAAACTGATCTCGTCGAGGGGAGCTGTCATGGCGAAGTCATAGACCATGCGCATGGAAAGTTGTATGTCGGTATCGTCCTCATCGGCGCCTCCGGGCTGTCGCTCGTCGAGCACCACCTCGTCGTTGCGCTCGGCAAAGACAAAGTGGGTGTGGCTGCCCGCGATGATGGCGGCAGCCTGGTCTTTACCCGAATGACAGACAACCTCGATGTAGAGTTTCTCGACGATGCCCTGCTTCAGCTTGATGTCAATGTCGGCATCCTCGATGTAGCGCTTGCCCTGCTGCAGAGCTTCGGGGGTGAGGTCTTTGAGCACTTCGAGCTCATATTCGGGCTTGCCGATAAGGGCACCCAAGGCTACAGCGATGGGCAGGCCTATCATTCCGGTGCCGGGAATGCCCACGCCCATGGCATTCTTGAGCATATTGGGGCTGAGCAGCACCTCGATACTGTCGGGACGCTTGCCCAACAGAGTGGCTGCCTTGGCCGTACACAACGCCACAGCCATCGGTTCGGTGCAGCCGATGGCGGGAACTACTTCCTTATTGACAAGAGCGATGATGCGCTCGCGGGTCTTCATTTCTTGCATGATATTCTCTATTTTTGGGGCAAAGGTACGAAAATTATTCAAAAAAGAATAAAAGTGATGATAAAAAAAATTACTCAACTTCCGTAAGTACGAAAGTTGAGTAAATTGGGGGTGATTAGTCTTCTAACTGGAAGAGAGGATCGTCGGCTGTAAGCATCACTGGCTTCTGGTCGAACTCCTTGAGGAGCTGGGCAGGAACATACTGCTTGTCGACCACGAGGCGGAACATGTACTCATTGAACCAGCGGTTGGTCATGATGAGACAGCCCTTCTGACCGTTGTCGGCGCCCCAGCTGTTCTCCACCTTCCACTTCAGCGGCTTACCATTGGCGTCGAGGTCGACGGCGGTGAGCGTCATGGCGTGGGTAGAACCGCTGTCGAAGGTGCTGATGCGCTCGGCCTTGTTCATTGGGAACGTGGTACCGAAGAGCGAGGCATAATCATAGTTGTCGAGGTCGAGATAACCGCGCTTGCGGTCGAACTGCTTGCCCACATCGTAGCTGGAGTACATCTTGCGACCGTCCTTGAGCGAGGCGATGGCGAGGCTGGCAATCTCGTCCATAGGCAGGTTGAGATACTTCCAGTTGTGGCCGTCGTAGGTGTGGCGGTCGTACTCCACCTCGTAGGTCTTGTGGTAGGGGCGGCGTGGGTCGTTCATCACCATGATAAAGGTGCCGTTGAGTTCCTTACCCACTGTAGCTTCGTAGAAACTCTTGGGAGTATAGGTCTTCGCATCGCCCATCTGCTTGCCGTCCTTGTTGCGGAAGGCGTAGCTGAACTCCTTGACAGGCTCGCCCAGGGTGAGGCATAGCATGTGATAGACGGTGGCGAGCATCTCGGTCTTGCGGGCCGCTATCTGCTTGGCGTTCTTGCCTGCAGCAGCCATGCGGCGAAGCTCCAGTCCGTACTCACGCAGCTTGCTTGCCACGAGACGACTCATCTTGTTGGTGTTCTCGCTCGAATAGGTCTCGGGCATCGCGCTCATAGGCACCAGTCCGTACTTGGCTGCCAGGTCGGCTACGCCGCAGAAGGTTCCGCCGTCGTTGAGCGGACTCTTAAAGAAGAACTGCACCTGAGGGTCCTCGATGGACTTGCGTGCATGGTCGATGACGCCCTGAAGCATGAGGTTGGCCTTCTCCAACTGGTCGTAGAAGAAGAGATAGTCCTGCGAGAACTCCACTGCCAGGGAGTCGGCATGAGCCTTGGCGAAGTTGGCACGCAGCACGTTCATGCCGCTGAACATCCAGCAACGGCCAGAGCTCTTCTGGTTGTGGATGCGCTGTGCGGGAGTCTCCACGCTGAAGTGAGTGTCTACAGGACCGGCATTGGCACGGTTCTTCACCAAGTCGTCGATACTGTTGGCAGCGATGGCATTGAAGAGCGCCTTGTCGGCAGCCGATGTCTTCTGCATTTTCTCGATCTGCGAGAGCATCTGCGCCGAGATGCCTCCCTGCTTGGTCTGAGCCATCGTGACGGCTGAAACGGCCAGCAAGGCTCCTAAAAGGAAGATGTTTTTTCTCATTATGTTGTGATATTATTGATTTGTCGGGATGCAAATATACGAAGAAAATGTGGGAAAACAGAAATAAAACGGACAAAAATGACATATACTGAAAAAAAAATACTACCTTTGCATGGTTATTCATGAGATGAAGACATGGACAAAGAGAAGTTTAGCCTTTTAAGCAACATCAAGTATCCCGAAGACCTGCGCAAGCTGAGCATCGACGAGCTGCCGGAACTCTGCAGGGAACTGCGCGAGGACATCATCGAAGAGGTGGCGGTCAACCCCGGACATTTCGCCTCCTCGCTGGGTGTCGTCGAAATCACCGTAGCCCTACATTATATATATAATACACCCTACGACCGTATCGTGTGGGACGTGGGCCATCAAGCCTATGGCCACAAGATACTGACCGGGCGGCGCGACGCCTTCTGCACCAACCGAAGGCTGCACGGCATACGCCCCTTCCCCACTCCCTTAGAGAGCGAATACGACACCTTTGCCTGCGGGCACGCCAGCAACTCGATTTCGGCGGCGCTCGGCATGGCTGTGGCCGCCAGGCAGAAGGGGGAGAACGACAGGCACGTAGTGGCAGTGATAGGCGACGGAGCCATGAGCGGAGGACTCGCCTTCGAGGGAATCAACAACGTATCGAGCACGCCCAACGACCTGCTCATCATACTCAACGACAACGATATGAGTATCGACCGGGCCGTGGGAGGTATGGAGAAATACCTGCTCAACCTCGACACCAACGATACCTACAACCGACTGAGGTTCAAGGCTTCACAATGGCTGCACTCGAAAGGCTACCTCAACGATGACAGGCGAAAGGGAATACTGAGACTGAACAACGCGCTGAAGTCGGCACTGAGCCACCAGCAGAACATCTTCGAGGGAATGAACATACGGTACTTCGGACCCTTCGACGGACACGACATACGCGAAGTGGTGCGCGTGCTGCGACAACTCAAGGACATGAAAGGCCCCAAGTTGCTCCACCTGCACACCACCAAGGGCAAGGGCTACGAGCCTGCAGAGAAAAGCGCCACCATCTGGCACGCACCAGGAAAGTTTGATCCCGAGACGGGCGAGCGATTAGTGAGAGACACCAGCAACCAGCCGCCCAAATATCAGGACGTCTTCGGAAACACCCTGCTCGAACTGGCACGGCAGAACCACAACATCGTGGGTGTAACGCCCGCCATGCCCACTGGATGCTCCATGAGCATCATGATGAAGCAGATGCCCGACAGGGTGTTCGACGTGGGCATAGCCGAAGGACACGCCGTCACCTTCTCGGCAGGAATGGCAAAGGACGGACTCATGCCGTTCTGCAACATATACAGCTCGTTCGCACAGCGAGCTTACGACAACATCATACACGACATGGCGCTGCTCAGTCTGCCCGTGGTGCTGTGTCTCGACAGGGCTGGACTCGTGGGCGAGGACGGACCCACACACCACGGAGCCTTCGACCTGGCGGCGCTGCGGCCTGTGCCCCACCTCACCATCGCATCGCCTATGAACGAGCACGAGCTGCGCAACCTGATGTACTCGGCCCAGTTGCCCCACCACGGTTGCTACGTGATACGCTACCCCAGAGGCAACGGTGTGCTCACCGACTGGCGAAACCCCATGCAGGAAATCGTGACCGGAACGGGCAGAAAACTGAAGGAAGGCACCGACGTGGCTGTGCTCACCCTCGGACCTATCGGAAACGATGCTGCCGAGGCCATAGCCGAAGTGGAGAAAGAGACGGAGGGACTGAGCGTGGCCCACTACGACATGCGATTTCTGAAACCGCTCGACGAGAAACTGCTCCAAGAGATAGGTAGCAGATTCAACCGCATCGTAACCATCGAGGACGGCGTGCGCATGGGCGGCTTCGGCTCTGCCGTCTTGGAATGGATGAGCGACCACGGCTATCAGCCACACATCACACGCATGGGACTGCCCGACGAGTTTGTGGAACACGGCACGATAGCACAGCTCAGAGAAATCGTGCACATGGATAAGAAATCAATCAAAGAAGCTATTATAAAAAAATGAAAATCATCATTGCTGGCGCATACGCCATCGGAACGCACCTGGCGAGACTCCTGTCACGCAGCAACGAGGAGATAACACTCATCGACGAGAGCGAGGAGCGGCTGGCAAGCATCGGCTCCGACTGCGACCTGCTCACCATGGTGGGAAAGCCTACGAGCCTGAAGATATTGCGCGATGCGGGGACGGCAGACGCCGACCTCTTCATCGCTGTCACGCCATTGGAGAGCACCAATATCACTGCCAGCATCCTGGCGAAAAACCTGGGAGCCAAGCGAACGGTGGCACGCGTGGACAACCCCGAATACATGGATCCGCAGGCACAGGAGTTCTTCCAGGGACTGGGCATCAGCAAGCTGATATATCCAGAGATGCTCGCCGCTGTCGACATCAACAACGGACTGAAGATGAGCTGGGTGAGACAGCGATGGGACGTGCACGACGGCGCCCTGGTGATGCTCGGCATCAAGCTGCGACAGACCTGCGAGATACTGAACCAGCCGCTCAAGGACATCAGCGGACCCAACGACCCCTACCACGTAGTGGCCATCAAGCGAGGCGACGAAACCATCATCCCCGGCGGTAACGACGAGCTGAAACTCTACGACCTGGCTTACTTCATGACCACTCGCAACTATATTCCCTACATCCGAAAGATAGTGGGCAAGGAGCACTATGTGGACGTGAAGAACGTGATGATTATGGGCGGAGGACGTACGGCCGTGAGAGCCGTGAAGAAAATGCCCGAATACATGGAGTGCAAAATCATCGAGAAGGACGAGGCACGGTGTGAGTACCTCAACGAAATACTCGACGAGAACAAGACACTCGTCATCCATGGCGACGGACGCGACATCCCGCTGCTCAACGAGGAGGGAATACGCAGCACGCAGGCTTTCGTGGCGCTGACGGGAAACGCAGAGACCAATATCCTGGCATGCCTCACAGCCAAGCGCATGGGAGTGAGAAAGACCGTGGCTGCCGTAGAGAACGTCGACTACGTGAGCATGGCTGAGAGCCTCGACATCGGAACCATCATCAACAAGAAGGTGATTGCCGCCAGCTACATCTATCAGATGATGCTCGACGCCGACGTGATGAACGTGCGCTTCCTCATGAATGCCAATGCCGACGTGGCGGAGTTCATCGCCAAAGAAGGATCCAAGGTAACCAAGAAGCCTGTCAAGGATCTGGGAATGCCCATCGGCGTGACCATCGGCGGACTGGTGCGTGGCGAGGAGGGAATGCTCGTTTCGGGCAACACACAGATTGAAGCGGGCGACTCGGTCATGGTATTCTGCCACAACATCAATATGAAGAAGATAGAAAAATACTTTGTATGATGGGAGAGAATGGGAACTTCCATTAACTTCTTAAAACTTCCCTCACTTGAGAAAACTTGAACAGAAAGAATGATCAACTGGAAACTGATATACAAGGTTCTGGGGCAGCTGCTCTTCATTGAGGCTTCGCTGCTGCTGCTCAGTCTGCTGGTAGCTGTCTACTATCAGCAGGAAGACATCTTTGCCTTCATCGTGGCAACGCTGACCACCATTGGCGGAGGACTCATCCTGAAATGGCGAGGACACGGAGCCGACAACTCCATGTCGCGACGCGACGCCTATCTCGTTGTCTCGCTATCGTGGATTATCTTCAGCCTCTTCGGCACGCTGCCCTTCATGGTGAGCGGCTACATCAACCACTTCACCGATGCCTACTTCGAGACTATGTCGGGATTCACCACCACCGGAGCCACCATACTCGACGACGTGGAGTGCTTTCCGCACGGACTGCTGTTCTGGCGATCACTCACACAGTGGATAGGCGGACTGGGTATCGTGTTCTTCACCATCGCCCTGCTGCCATCGCTCGTAGGCGGACAGACCAAGGTGTTTGCCGCCGAAGCCACAGGCCCTATCAAGACCAAGTTGCATCCACGTCTCTCCACATCGGCAAAGTGGATTTGGAGCACCTATCTCGTGCTCACCATCGCCTGCATCCTGTCGTATTATGTGGCGGGAATGGGACTTTTCGACAGCTTCAACTATGCCATGACGACTACGGCTACGGGAGGCTTCTCCACCCACAACACCAGTACCGAGTTCTTCCATTCGCCATCGCTCGAATACATCTGTACGTTCTTCTGTTTCCTATCGGGTGTCAACTTCACACTGCTCTATGCCGCAGTCATCAAGTTTAAGATCAAGGAACTGTTCCGCAACTCCGAGTTCCGATTCTACATTTTCCTCGTCACGGTCTTCAGCATCTTCATTATGGTTGAGCTCATGGTGATGCGCAACTACGATATAGAGCACGCCTTCCGCAGCGCCATCTTCCAGGTGGTTTCGTTTATCACGACCACTGGTCTCTTCAACGACGATGCCGCACTCTGGCCTCACGTCACATGGGTAGTGCTGTCGATGTGTATGTTTATCGGTGCCTGCTCGGGCAGTACGAGCGGTGGACTGAAATGCATCCGTGGCGTCATCCTGCTGCGCATGGTGAAGAATGAGTTCCGACAGATATTGCACCCCAACGCCGTGCTGCCGCTCAAGATTGACGGGGTGAACGTGCCCATGCAAAAACGCGTCACGCTGCTGGCGTTCCTCACCATCTACCTCATCATCTGCGTCATCATCTCGTTCACGATGATAGCGATGGGAATCGACAACACCAATTCCATCACCATCACGCTGAGTTGCATAGGAAACGTAGGACCAACCTTGGGAACAGAGATTGGGCCCACCATGTCGTGGAGCGAACTGCCCGATCTGGCCAAGTGGTTCTGTTCGCTTATGATGCTCATCGGCCGTCTGGAAATCTTTACCGTACTCGTGATCTTCACACCAGCCTTCTGGAAGGAGAATTAGGGGGGAAGAAACGGTAAAAAAGTAAAAAGGTAAAAAAGTAAAAAAGAGCCTTCTTGCTGATAAGGCGTTTAATGTTAAGGGGGAAAAAGTAAAAAATAAAATCAACATGACATAAAAAAATAAGTGTACTCCGCTCGTTATTTGTATAGTAAATACTCAACTATAACAAGTGTGGAGCTAAAAAAGCAAGAGAGTAAAAAAATTATTCTATCTGGCTATAAATTACTGACACAATGAAACCATTAAAATTTGAGCCCTTACTGAAGTCTACCATCTGGGGTGGCAACAAGATTATCAACTTCAAGCATCTCAACCTGCAGCAGGAGAAAGTAGGCGAGAGCTGGGAAATCTCTGGCGTGCCAGGCAACGAGAGCATCGTGGCTGACGGCGAGATGAAAGGCAAAAGCCTCAACGAAGTTGTCGCCGAACTGAAAGACAGTTTCTTAGGCAAGGAGAACTATCAGCGATTCGGCAATGAGTTTCCGCTGCTCATCAAGTTTATCGATGCCAATACCGACCTCTCCATTCAGGTGCACCCCAACGACGAGATAGCGCACAAGCAAGGCAAGGAGCGCGGAAAGACAGAGATGTGGTACGCCCTGCCATGCGATCCCGAGGCCAAGCTATACAACGGTCTGAAAATGAAGATCACACCCGAAGAGTACAAGCAGATGGTAGAGAACGGCACCATTACAGATGTCCTGGCACAATACAAGGTAAAGGAGGACGACTGCTTCTTTATCCCTGCAGGCAGAATACACACCATCGGAACGGGTTGCTTCGTGGCAGAGATACAGCAAACCTGCGACGTGACTTACCGCATCTACGACTTCAAGCGCAAGGACAAGGACGGCAACTACCGACAGCTACACACCAAGGAAGCTGCCGAGTGCATCGACTACACCGTGCTGTCCAATTATCGACAGGAATACAAACCTGTGAAGAATCAGGGTGTCAGCATCGTGCGCTGCCCTTATTTTTACACCACAGTCTACGATCTCGACGAACCTATGACGCTCGATTACTCTGAGCTCGACAGTTTCGTGATTCTCATCGGTCTGAAGGGCCAAGCCACCGTCACCGACAACGAGGGCAACACCATCACCCTACAGGGAGGCGAAAGCATCGTGGTTCCAGCCTCCACCCAGACGTTGAAGGTAGAGGGAACATTGAAGTTCCTCGAGACATACGTGTAATTTTTAAAGGTAAAAAAGTAAAAAGGTAAAAGGAGAATAAAGTTAATGATACTTCTCTTTTTACCTTTCTACTTTTCTACCTTTACTTTTTTTATCTATCCTATATCGCAGAAGGCCTCATAAATCTTTGTACCCCCTAAAACTGCATCTCAAAGTAGTGTGGGCTGTTTTTGGATTACATTACATCCCTCCAACATTATTTCAGAATCAAGCATATAAGGTATATAGGATAAAAAAGTCATTTCATTCTACCTAAATAGGATTTTGCCTCTATTTCTATAATTATTCGGTATTTTTTTTGCTTATTTCAATAGCTTTTATTATTTTTGCAAAACAGTTCTGTACTAAAAGTATGGCGACTGTAAATAGCCCTACGCCGAAGTCGCTTGAAAAAGTGACGGTTGGTAGAGGGCAAACATAAGAAAAGCGTTATTGGCGCTTGGTTTTTGACCTTTGGAACTTAGGACACTCCAAATCTCACGTCAAAGAACCTCGCAACGATGATGCCTATGGGTATGTACATACATACCTTCCATAAGTCAGCTCTATGGGGCTGACTCTATGGGAGTGTATCTATACATATCGGCGTGGGGTCTCGTTGCTTGTTCTGACGTGAAAGGCAAGTCCTAAGGCCTCAAAGGTGGAGCAAGCAACAATAGGCTTCACGCTTTTTCGTGCATATTGGCACATAACCCAATCTTTAACCGTCTGAATTGGAGCCATAGGACATATTGTTGTAACTATGTATTCAAAAGAATTAGAAGAACTTATTGACAGCGTACTCGCTGATGGTGTAGTAACAGACCAAGAACGTGCCGTACTTCGCAAGCGAGCACTTGCTTGTGGTGAGGACCCAGATGAGGTCATGATTGTAGTAGATGGGCGTCTTGCTAAAATGAAGAAGTCAGCAAGTCCTGCAATTCCAGCTACCGAAAAGCGTGGAAACATCGTGAAGTGTCCAAACTGTGGTGCTCCGATTGAGGCAGGTGCAGTAAAGTGTAAGGAGTGTGGCTATGTCTTTTCCAACGTAAAAGCTAACAATACAGCCAAAGAGTTTGCCTTTATGTTAGACAAAAAAATAGCTAAAGTTCGCTACGATGGCGATAAGACGAACATCAACAAAGTCAACGAATTCATCAAGAATTTTCCTCTGCCAACCAGTAAAGAAGACATGCTCGAGTTTATGGCCAGCCTTGATGCAAGACGTCGCAGCCAGTCCTATTACCAAGAAGCATACAATGCCAAATATAAGGAATGCGTTACAAAAGCTAAGATTCAATTTGCAGGAGATACCCAAATTGAAGCATTGCTAAATGAAACCAAAATTAGTTCGGGCAAACAAACTGCATCATGGATATGGAAACACAAGATAGCAATAATAATAGCAATCGTTGCGATTTTCTTCGTAAAATCTTGTGTGCTTGATACTTCTTGGTGGGACGAGAGTAGTGCCGACAGACAATGGAAGGAAGTAACTGAAGCCATTAAACAAGACAACAAAGAAGATGTTATTTCAAAACTAGGAACAGCAAATCCATATTCTGTCGAAGACCATCAAGGAGAAATATCTTCATATGTAAGAAAGCTTGTCAAAAAAGGTGATATTGACGGTGCCAAAGATGTAGTAAATGCAGCAAACGCACATTTCACAAATTCCACTGATAAGATTTATGTTTCTGAGCCTCTATATGACTATTACATGGAAAAAGGCGACACAGAAAAGGCATCTAGATACGAGAAGCCAGAATCTTTAATGGATGATTTGGAGACTTCTGGTAATAAAGAAGAGTAATAAAAACAGTATAATTATCAAAAAAACATAATGTATGTAAATTTGGATAAGATTCTCCTTAAAAAGAAGAACAAGCAACACTGTATTTCAATACCAAATGGAGATTGTGTATGTATAAAAGAAGTAAAGCCAGAAAATGCAGAATATGAAATTACCGCAGACTTTATAAAAAGTACAAAGCAAAGCAATACCATTTTAAATGACTGCATTGCTGTATTTAAGAAAACTGGTAATAAATATGAAAGTTTTGGTATCTATTATAAATCTTGTACAGAAACAGAAATACCAATATGGTATAATGGCGAACAGAGTTTAGCATATCTTCAAGCCAAAATCAATAATTTAATCAATGGGATTCTTTAGTAAAATACTAGGCGGAAATGATAGTCAGACTATTGTCCGCTGCGATGAGGCTGAGTTCCTCATCTGGAAATATCAAGGAGGTGCCGTAAAAAGCGGCACTTCCATCATTGTGAAAGATGGCGAGGTGGCCGCCCTTATCGGTTCCACCCAAACTACGATAGAAGGACCAGCTAACACGACTGCCAGCGAAGACCTCAGCGAAGTGTTTTTCATCAACCTTGCTGGCAGTAACGTAGTACGCTTTGCCGTTCCATACTTTGGCGTTAACGACCCACGTTATCCAGATCTCAATGTACCTGTGGCTGTACGTGGTTCTATCAATTTCAATATAGAAGACTACAAAGGATTCATTCGGATGCATCGACTTGTAGGCTTTGACATGGAAGCATTTCAGAAGAAAATAAAGGATGCGGTAATAAAATATGTAAAGTCTGTGGTAAGCAACATCCCTACAGACCACAGCATCCCTGTCGTGCAGATGGAAAAGAAGATACTGGAGATCGGAGAGATTCTGAATCAGTATCTCAAACAGAGGCTGGCTATAGATTTCGCTATCAACGTGCGTGCTGTAGACCTCAATGCCATCGAGTATGATGTAGATGACGAAAGCTACAAGCAACTCCGAGCATTAACACAGGGACAAGCTGCAGAAATGTCTCAGACCCAGCATAAGATTAACATGGACCAGATGAAAGCTCAGTCACAACTCAACATCGACGCCATGCGAGAAACCCAAAAGCAAGACTTGTACAACCGTGGTGCAAACCTCGACATGGATAGACAGATGCGTGCCCAGGACATCAAAGACCGAGGTGAGAAGATGCGCATCCAGCGCGATCTTGGCGAAAAGGCTTACAATGCTCAAATCGACGAGATGCAGAAAAGCGGCAGAATGGCAATGGGTGGCATGCCTAACATGGGGCAACCTGTAGGAGGCTTCAATCCTTCGGGAATCAATGGCATTAGCGGACCTAAACCTGCCGCACAAATCGGTCAACCTTCAGGCATCAACATGAGTGGTGGCATCAACTCAGGCACACCTACTCCTTCACCTGCCCCACAAGTTCCACCACAGATACCACAAGTAAGCATCTATGTAGCCATCGGTGGTCAGACTCAAGGACCATTCGACTACAATATGCTGAAAGAGATGGTGAGAACAGGAGGACTTACCGCACAAACTTTGGTGTGGAAGGAAGGTATCAACTGGACACCTGCAATTCAAGTTCCAGAGGTAGCATCCATCTTAAATGCTCCTCAAACACCACCTCCACCAACATCTGCCGTACCTCCTACCCCACCAACACCCCCAGGAGTACCACCAACGCTATAAACATACAAGGATATGAATAGCTATTTATCAGATTTAGAAAACATAATCATCAATGCTCAAAGCGGGGGACAATCATTGTCCTTCGCCTTGAAGCCTTGCGCTACCGAAAAAAGCGTCTTTGACAAAGAGGTCAACATAACACCATTGTGGCTTATCCGAAAACAAGAAGCAGAGAGAAAGGCTAAGGAAGAGACCGAACGCACAAGACTTCAACAGGAAGCCGAACGGAAAGCCAAAGAACTTGCAGAAGAAAGAATAAGACGAGGAACCGCAGAACCTGTAGACCTCGGCTTGTCTGTACTCTGGGCTTCCCACAACATAGGTGCTCGCAGCAGTGAGCAACCAGGTGTTTATGCCGCATGGACAAGCAAGAAAGAAGCTATCAACATGTGGGGGGAAGATTGGAGACTTCCTACCCAACAGGAAATGACCGAACTGATGCAGAATTGCCAATGGACATGGACTGTAACCAATGGTATGCCAGGATTCCAAATACTGGCAGCCAACGGCAACAACATATTTCTACCAGCAGGAGGTTCGTGTGTTGCTCAGCAATACGACTCTTATGGAATGGCAGGACGCTATTGGAGCGACACCTCGGATGCACAATATACCGACCGTGCCATGTATTTGGAGTTTAGCCAATATACAGGAAACCTGTATAGCATAGCCAAGACTATGCAGATGGTCATACGACCAGTAAAGAACAGATAACGAAAGACCTAATGGAGACATTAAATTACATACAAGCTTTGATGGGAGCTTATACTCTTGACCTCTCGCGCATTGATACAGAAAATGAGGCGGAATATAACGAGCGTGCCCAAGCCGTTAGAGAACGCACAGTTTCCTTATTTAATGCTATGCGTGATTCTGCCCCAGAACTTCTGCAATACAACTTTGCTGATAGTATGTCGGACGAAGAGGTAAGAAGAACCATCAATCGAATAGCATTAGATGCCAATAAACGATATACCGCCCCTATCATTCCAGACAATATCGCTGCCATCGATTATATCAATGGAGAACCATTTGTTACTCCAACTTATGTAAAGTGGCAGAGCGACGGATATAGAAGGCAAAACTTTGTCATCAACTATAACGGCGAACTACAGTCTGTTGCAAAAAGACAACTGACCGCACTGATGCAGAATATGCTGCTATGCTTCGCTCCTGGAAAAATCAGATTCAACATCTTCGACCAGATGATGAGTGGCATGGCAGACTTTGTTACAGTTGGCTACGATGAAACAATCTATAATGGTAATGTCATTATGGACGAAGCTGCCGCACGAGATTGCATCAAGCGTCTAAGAGAACGTATGCAGATGGTGATGGGCAAATATGGTGACATTGCAAGGTATAACGAAAAGCACCAAGAAATCGTCATGCCATACGAGGTTGTCGTATTGAACGACTATCCTGCACGCTATGAAAATGTGACTGCAGAACTACAACCTCTGTTTGAGAATGGAGCAAAGGGTGGCATCTACTTTATTGTGATGCACAACGCTGATGCTCCGAAATTAAAAGAGGATGCAGTAGACATTCTCACCAGTGAAACTGTAACAAATATCAGTTTACAGACTCTCAGTGGAATTCGAAACAACCTGACGGTAAACCACACTCCTATCGCCGAGCATCCTGCACTGGCAGATGCATTTCGTGTTGATTTCAACAAACGTATCAACGAAAAGGGTACACGACAGGTGCTAAAGGCAGACTATGCCTCTATATCTCATAGCGAATATACGGATGTAACATCAGAAATCAGCATAACCGTAGGACTCGACACAGAAGACAAACATCCTGTTACCTTGCGATTCAACTCTGGTGATTATATCCATGGATTCATTCTTGGACAGTCAGGTTCTGGTAAGTCTGTCTTACTGAACAACATCATCAGTGCCGCCATACTGAAATATGCACCAGAAGACTTGATGCTCTACTTGATGGACTTCAAGGGAGTAGAATTCAACCGCTATCGTGGTGTAAAGCATGTAAAGGCGTTACTGGTTGACAATTCTGACCCTCAGATGACTTTAGAAGTTCTACGAGAGTTGCAGGAAGAGAACAAAAGACGTGTAAAACTATGGCGAGACAATGCAGTCAACAACATCGATGGTTACAACAAGAAAAATCCGACATCCAGACTTCCACAGATTCTGTTTGTGGCAGATGAATGCCAAGTGATGTTTGCCAAGCCAACATCCAATTCCTATGGAATGGCTATCCAAAGAGAAATCTCCGAGATTCTCAATGTCATCGCCACACAAGGACGTAGCCAAGGTATCCACATGCTTCTTGCGACCCAACAACTCGACGAGACAGATATCTCTGGACAAATATTGAAGAACCTCACAGAATGTTTCTTGCTGATGAGTGCAGCATCCGACTCAAACAAACTTGTCCCTGACAGTGATAAGCTAACCAGCAAGCAACCAACAGGTCAAGCCTGCTATTACCACAAGCGTGAGTTGCAGAGCAAGGTACAAACCTTCTATGCCACAGACGAAGAACTCGCCGATGCCATAGAGAAAGCTCGCGAGAAATCAACTACCAAGCAAAGCAATGGAGAGGCTTATTTCAGTGGTTCTTCTATCTATCACCTGCAAACAGAAGATTTGCAGTCCGCCAAGACACAGAGTTATGGCGCACCAGTTGCAACCATAGGTCGCAGCATCGGTCTCAACCAGCAAAGCACAGCTATCACACTGACACAAGACTTCAGCGAGAACATCATTGTTTGGGGTGCAAATCGCCAGGAGCAAGCCACCGCTACAGCCATCAATGCGCTCGTATCCCTCATGGCATATTATGAGCAGTCCAACACACCTTGCAATTTCATCGTATTAGATTGCACCAACAATCCCATGTCACAATGCAAGCCATTGCTGGCAGAACTCGAAAAGCGAGCATACTGCAAGATAATCCAGCAGTCGGAAGGAGGCAAGTATCTGAAAATGATAGCAGACGACATCTACCGCGACACGGCACCCAATTTGATTCTCACCATTCTTGGACAAGATCGTTTCAGTGAAATGAAGAGAAACAGCTTGCTGGTGGAAGAAAAGAAAGCCACGGAGATTAAACCGGCAGTAGGCGGCTTGGAAATGCTTTCTTTCGACCCATTACCTGATTTAGGAGCAAACAACATAACTGATGGAAGCAAGGTCAAGAAATACCAAGAGGCACTGAAGTACATCTTAGACGAAGGACCGAAGCATCATGTTCACGTGTTGATGCAAGTAGACAAGCCTGGCAACATTCTCTTCGATGAGTTCGGAAAAGAGGCAATAGGATTGTTCAAACATAGAGTTATCCTAAAGAGTGAAAATAAGCATCTTGCACCACTCCGCTTCGGGGAAGACATCGACGTACAGTCGTTGAGCGATGACAATGAGCACTTACGTGCCTACTATTATCCAGATGGCGAACAACCGATGCTCTTCACACCATTCCTCTTACCTGACGCACAGTATCTATTCAATGCAATATTAATCAATTAAAATACAAGAAATTATGGCAAATGACAGTTCTATGCTCAACATTGACATGGTTGAACAATTCGGTAAGAACATCGCCAACGTGAGCACACAAACATTAGAGATTTTCTCCCGACTGGGGCAGCAGCTCCAAACTGTAAACAGTGTATGGAATGATGACAACTACGACAACTTCCAAGACAACTTCGAACACAACATCATGAAGAAAATCCAGGAAGTCTCTGCCGAAATGGAATTATTCTCCGACTACATCAAAAAGCAATGTGAGATACAGCGAATGTATAAGGCAAACAAATATCGTTAACCATACAAATAAGACAAGACATGTTTTGGTTTTTAATAGGTTTCATTATAATCATTCTTGGAGGCTTTATCATTATTAGTCTCATCCAAATTGTCTTTATGATTATAGGCTGGATCATCCAAGCCATATTTAGCCTCTTCGAATAAAGGCTAGAAGTCTTTGAAACAAGCATCAGAAGTCGGTCGAAGAAGCAATATATGCCGTTGACAATATTGCCAGGGCGGACGCATCAAAATGCGTTCGCCCTGATTCTGTAAACATCTACCGATATTAGCTATCTTCCTCATATCAGTTTTTCAAATACTCTTCCACATCGGCAAGTATTTTCTGGAATTCCGGAGAGAACTGATAGTAGGTATTTTTCTTCATCATCATTTTCACCTTGCCGAGGCTGTTCTCGTAGCAAGCTATTTCGGTGCGTGCCTGTTCGCTGTGAACAGCACGGTCGCGGATGTCGTTCTCCTGCTCATTGCGCAGAATGTCGCACACCGTCTGCACCACCGGACTCACTACCAAGTCGAAAAGATGATGACCCTGGATGTAAAGATAAGTATTGTTGTCGTTGATTCCCAAGTCGCGCAACATCCGCTCCGTCTCAGGCAAGGCATCCTTGAGTTTGGGGAAACGGCGCTCCAACTGAAACATCTTCGCCCTCACCTTCTTGCTCAGATACTCTATCGCCCACTTCGGATTCTGAATGCGTACTGAGGGAAGCACCACCACCTTGTTGAACTCGCACATATCGAAGTGCATCGTCATCTTGCGGCGCTGCAGAAAGACAACATGCCATACAAAGAGAGGCCAGATGGTTTGGGAATAAGACTGCAGGAAGCGCTCAAAGTTGAAAATGCGATGGTCGTTGAGCGTCACCATCACACAGGTCTCGTGCAGTCCCTTGGCATAACACTGGAAGTTTTCTATCGCGTAGGCATAAGTATGAAAGATGTAGGGATTCTCCAACATCTGTCTCGACATCTCCGTAGCGCCTTGCAGAATATAGTCGTAGTCGGCATCCACACAGGCTATCATGTCTCTGCCCACGCCCTTGAGCATATTGGAGATGGCAGCCTTCTTGCCCCTGTCGAGATGCTGGTTGCGCGAAGGCAGCATGATATCGAAAGTTAGTTTGTCGTCCTCATAACGACCAAGCACCGAGCGCCAGAAGAACACATCGTCGTAGCTCTCGACGTAGACTACTATTCTGCGCCGGGCTTTCTTCGGAGTCATCTTGTTGATGGCCTCGAAGTATTGCGAATTGATATTATCGGTTAAACGTTTAGCCATAAGCAGAACAATTAAACACTAAACATTAAACACTAAAACATCACTTAATCGTTATGTCGTTCACCTCAGTCACACGGTCGGTCCAGCCGTCCATGACCACAGCAGGACTGTGGGTTGTCATGATAATCTGAATGTTGGGGTTCAACTTCAGCACCAAGGAGATAAGCTGCTTCTGCCATTCAAAGTGCAGACTGATCTCAGGCTCGTCCATGAAGAGCACATAGGACTGATTGTCTTCCACCAGCACAGTGAGCAGAATGGCAAGCATCTGCTTCTCGCCTGCCGACAGCTGATAAGGCTGCAGCACCTCGCCGATCTGGTTGAACTTGATCTCGTTGGCAGTGCGGATGATGGTCTTGCCCGTCTCGCGGAACAGGTCGTCCACGATGTCCTGAAACATCCTCTTGGGTTCGCTGAGCGCCTGAGCCTTCTGGGCAGCATCGGGTTCGCCACTCTGCAGCACGGCAATGATACGGTTGCCGATGTTCACCTGATAGTCGAGGTACTTGCGCTGCAACTGGAAGAGCTGCCAGTCGAGCTCGGTGACAAGCGTAAGATCCACCTTGCTGATCATCTCAGAGTTGAGCAGCGGACGGTCGACCGAACGAATCACGTCAAACCGAATCCACTTAGCCTCCTCGGGCTCCACCTTCAGATGAACACCCTTGAGCAGATGGCTTGGAAACTCGCCCCCGGCACTCAGGCCTTTCACTACCTTGTTGAGAATGGTGCTCTTTCCCACTCCGTTCACACCGCTCAGGATGTTCACCCTGCGGTCAAGGTTCCAAAGTATGTGCTTGGTACCACTCCATAGAGAGTCTATCTCTATCTGCTTGATATAATCGGCATATTTCTGCATAGGTTTATACTTTTATCTACTTTAACTCTAAAACTTAGGGCAAATATAATCATTTTAACCGAAATTTTGTACCTTTGCACCGATTTTTTATATTAAATAAGGTAAAATGGGTAACAACAAACCACTTTTAGCCCACTTGTGTCTCTTTGGATCGGGCGCATTCTGGGGACTGATGGCACCTGTAGGCAAGGATGCCATGACACACGGCATCGAGGGCATCGACATGGTATCTTTCCGCGTTCTGGGCGGAGCCATCCTCTTCTGGCTCACTTCACTCTTCACCCGCAGGGAGCACATCCCTACAACCGACATCATCAAGTTGGCTGGAGCTGGACTCTTCGGACTGGTATTCAACCAGTGCTGCTACACCATCGGACTGAGCATCACCTCGCCCAGCAATTCAAGCATCATGACTACATCGATGCCTATCTTCGCCATGATTCTGTCGTTCCTCATCCTCCGCGAGCCCATCACCTGGAAGAAGGTGGCTGGCGTACTCTTAGGCTGCAGCGGTGCCGTGCTCATCATCATGACAAGTGCCACGGCGGGAAATGCCAAGGTGGGAAACATCTGGGGCGACTTACTCTGCATGGCCGCACAACTGTCGTTTGCGCTCTATCTGTCGCTCTTCAAGCCCTTGGTGGGAAAATATTCGCTCTTCACCATCAACAAGTGGATGTTCACCTGGGCATCGGTCATGATCCTGCCTTTCTCCGCCTCTCATGTGGCTTCCATCCCATGGGCTGAGGTGCCTGTATCGGCATGGTGGGAAACGGGCTACGTCATCTTCTTCGGCACTTATCTGGGCTACATCCTGATGATGATCGGTCAGAAGACACTCCGACCCACAGTGGTTTCGGTATACAATTATGTGCAGCCCTTGGTCTCTGTTTCTGTCAGCGTGCTCGTAGGCCTGGCAGTCTTCAAAGGCACGCAGGCTCTTGCCGCCCTCCTCGTCTTCTCAGGCGTTTGGCTGGTTATCAAGAGCAAGTCGAAACACGACATCGACAAGCACGACCACAGCCTGGCCTACGAGAAAAGGCATGCTTAGATGATGAAAAACTTCCATGTTTTTACTACTTCAAATGTAAGAAGACACAAAGTTTATCCAGATAAAGCCAACAAGAGGAGATTTGTAATAATCGACATTACAAATCACCTCGAATTACAGAAATTTGGTGCTAAAAATAAAGATTTCCAATGATTTATTTTTTCGTCTGAGCAAGATTCTTTATTTTTGTAGTCAATAATTGACAATTCTATCAAGAAAGAGTCTATTGGTTTAATCTAACCTCTGAATGTTTATAATGAGTAACAAATATGACCTTTGCAAAGTATATAAAGGTGTTTCGCTTCGAGACATCAAGATTTATTGTAGTACAAAAGATATAGGTTATTTGAAAGGTTCCCATCCCGAAGAAATAACAAAATATTTGTCACAAGCCAAAGAATCTAAACAAGAATATTGGGAAGCTCTCAAACTTTTAGACACTAAGGCTTTTAATAAGAAAAGAGCTAACACTCACAAGAAAGCCTTCCATGTTAAATATGACTATTTGATAAATCGGTTAAACAAACTTCCCAATGGAAAGTTTGATGAAGCATTTATCAAAGGAATAAAGGCATGCCTTAGGGCAAAATCCGACTTGCCTTTTTATGAGGATTTCTATTGGAATTATTTTCTTGTATATAACGTTGACAGTATCATAGACTATGCCTATTCTCTTTCTGAAGAAGAAAAGGACATGTGTAAAACTTTACTAATCTCTTCCATTAAATATTATAGAGATACAGGTGGACAAAACAATCAACATAAGAGACCAAAGAAAGAAGTTCCAACAACTCCATCAATGCTGCCATTCAATGAGAGTAAACAAGAGAATATAAACAATGTAACTTCTGGTGATATAAAAATTCCATTGTGCGACAATAAAGATTTAGAACAAAAATCAGAAAAGGTTACAGCTAATGATATTAATAAGACTATGGACATAAAAGGTTTTGCAAGCGGACTATATTCAACAGCTTTGGAAGAAGCAAAGAAAAATGCTACAAGTGTAGAAGTAGAACTCGCTCGTGGCATCTTAGACATCATGAGTGAATGTGGAGAGATTTCCGCATACGAGTTATGCCAATTCAAAAAAGGACATGCAATGTTGACTGCCTATTCTTACAATGAGGATATGGCAGCACTTGACTTATTCCTTTTTTCAAAGGCTTCCACGCTAACAGGCAAGATAGACATCGAGACTGTGCAAAACAAATATAGTAGCATTTGTGATTTTTACCGAGAAGCTTTAAGAAACAATCCTTTCTTTGGTACAGAACTGAATGAAGAGATCAAGAATGCCATAAGCCTAATAAAGGATGCACGAGCAAAAATCCAAAGAGTGCGCATGTTCTTCTTGACAAATGGGATGGTAGAACCTTCTCCTATTTTGAACTTCTCAGAAGATAATGAATATGAACATATTTTCATGGAGTATAGCACTTGGGACATTTCAAGGACGTATAGAATGAACTCTATCAATAGTGGAAATGAAACAATAGAGATAGATTTCAGCTTGAATTATAAGACTAAAATACAATGTCTTAGAGTAGAGGATGAAAATCCAAAAGTTGATGCTTATTTTGCTATTATGCCAGGAAATGTCTTAGCCAAAGTCTATGAGCAATATAAACAAACTTTGCTTGAAGGTAATGTGCGTTTGTTTTTACAAAAGACGAATAAGGTTAATCGACAAATTTGTAAGACCATAAAGGAAAGACCCGAAATGTTCTTTTCTTTTAATAATGGTATATCAGCAACAGCCAAGCATGTCGAGTTTGGTTCGGGTGGAAGCAAAGCTGCTCCTTATATTACTAAGATAACAGACTTACAAATTGTTAATGGAGGACAAACGACAGCCTCAATAGCATCTATGCAAGAATGTGACTTGAGTAAAGTTTTCGTTCCAATGAAAATCAGCGTAATCAAGGATGAAGAAGAATATGCAGACATCGTTAAAGAAATTGCGACTTCGGCTAATAGTCAATCTGCTATCAAACGCTCTGATTTTCTTTCTGGTGATGAGTGTCTGCAAGTCTTAGAAAAAGTTAGTCGGACAGAAACTGAGCCTGTTACAAAGACTCGTTGGTATTTCGAAAGAAAAAGAGGGCAATATAGAAGTGAGTTGTCTAGCTTATATGGTTATGACAAAGCTTTGTTTAGTAGTACATATCCAAAGAACCAGTTACTTGAAAAATCTGATGTCGCCAAACTTGCTTTGCTATGGGACATGAAGCCTTATTTAGCTTGTAAGAGCAAAGAAATTGTTGCCATCACTTATTTTTCGGATATACGAGCTAATGCAGAGGTTACTATTGATGGAGAATATTACAGAAATATAGTATCCTTGTCTATATTATATAATAAAGTTAATAGTTATGTCAAAGAAAAATATATCAAACTATATGGCTCATATTGCAATAAAATATCTTACTATGTCGTTGCTTCCATTGCCTATATGACAAACGGGCAATTTGACCTTGGTTTTATTTGGAGGAATCAGAAGGTTCAAACAGGAATGGGAGCAATTGTAAAGAAGTTGGAAACATTAGTAAATAGTCATCTATTGGATGATTTCAAGCCCTTGTATCCAAAGGAAGAAATCTGTTGGGTAGAATTAAAAGCAAAATTGGATGACCTGGAGGAAGTCAAATATAAACTTTTAGCTTTTTGCAAAAACGAAAATACAACCAACAGCGATATAAATCAGCAAGATGACTTAATCGAACAAGCATTTTCCATTGCTGCGCCAGTTTGGAGTGCTATCGCCGAATGGGGAAAGCAGACTGGCAAACTATCCATGGTAGAACGAATGAGAGCTATGGGATATGCTGACAAAAGGCGTTCGCTTATAAAACTAAAGACCACAGAAATGGCAGAAAAAGCTATCGAATTAGAGCAAAAAGCAAGAGATTTGGGATTTTCCATGCAAACATATTGATTTTTCCGTTTCATATCTTAAAATAAAGCATTATGCTCGAACTCGAATTACAACAATATCTCCTTCACAAGTACTCACAAGAGAATGCTCGCTGTGAATGGAAGGAATTTAAGAACCTGAAGAACTCGTTCTGTGGGGACGAGAAGGATGATGTAATCTCCTATGTATCGGCTATCGCCAATATGGAGGGAGGGCATCTTGTGCTTGGAGTTAAGGATAAGACGCTTGAAATTGTCGGGACAGATATTTCGAGACTTACTTTCAATGGGCAACCTGCAAACACACAATCGGCAACGTTCAAACTCACAGAACAATGCACTTATCTATCATCGGAAGGTCTAAGCATCGAAGAATTTGTAACTGATGATACAAACAAGCGAGTATGGATAATCCACATTCCGAAACATTTGCCTCGTCGCCCCGTACTTGCTCACAAGAAGGCATGGCAACGCATAGAAGATTCTTTGGTGGAAATGACAAGCGAAAGAATGAGTGTCATCCTCGAAGAGCCTATCTATACAGCAAAAGACTGGTCTGCAGAAATTGTACCTGATGCTACAATAGACGATTTGGATGAGGTTGCCATTGCAAAGGCTCGAATGATGTTTAAGAAAGTCCATAGTCGCATACCTAAGGAAGAAGTGAATGCTTGGAATGTCCAAACGTTCTTGAGCAAGTGTGGATTGACGAGAAACGGAGGCATAACTCGGGCTGCTATCATATTGTTGGGCAAATACGAATCAACTTTCAAACTACGTCCTGCAGTTGCACAGGTTACATGGACACGCCGAGACAAAAATCAGGAAGTGGTTGACTACGAACACTTCACAGTACCTTTTATATTAACGGTGGACGAAATTCTATCAAAGATTGAGAATCTGACATTGCGTGAAATGCCAGGAGGTACGCTTTTCCCCGACACGATGAAACAATATGACGACTACACTATTCGTGAGGCTCTTCATAACTGTATTGCCCATCAAGACTACACTCTTCAACAGCGCATTAACTTTGTAGAGAATCCCGGCTACTTGTATTATTCCAATGCTGGCACATTCATTCCTGGCACTTTGGAGAATGTTTTGAAGAACGAAGAGCCTCAGACGCATTTTCGCAATGAATGTCTTTGTAGGGCTATGGTTGACTTCAATATGATTGATACTGTAAGCCGTGGTATCAAGAAAATGTTCAATGAGCAATGGCGCAGACATTTCCCTATGCCAGACTATGAGATTGACCAGATAAAGAAGAAAGTAGTTGTCCGCATTTACGGCAATGAAATTAACAAGCGATACACTGATCTGTTGAAGACAAACGACACTCTCTCACTATGGGATTGCATCTCGCTTGACGCAGTACAAAAAGGCAGAACCATTCATGAGGATATTGCGCAAGACTTGCTCAAACGTGGACTTATTGAAGGTGATGCTCCCCATTACAGTATTTCTCTTAGCATCGCCAAGAACACTCACCAACTGCCTTCTTACACAAAAACAAAAGGATTGGATAAGGAGAAATTACGCCAGATGATACTGCAATTTTTACAAAATGCAGGTGACGAAGGGGCCAAGCGAGATAGCATATACGAATATCTGAAGGATGTGCTTCCTGCCAACAAGACGGAAGAACAAAAGCTTCGCTATGTAGGCAGACTATTGGTAGAATTAAATGAAGAAAAACAGATAGACAGAATAGGGCTGAGGTGGATATTGAATGACTACAATCGGTCGGTTTAATCATAATCCGACCGAAAATCCCACAATCCGACCGAAAATCCGACCGTTTGACGATGTTCCGACCGAAAATCCAACCGATATTTTCTCTGGTGCTTCTTCGTGATTAATTACCATTGAGCAAAGCGGAATCTCTATACTCAATTGTCCTGGACCTGACAGAAGCATCTCCAAGGAGGATATAGAAAAGGGCGATATGCTAAAAAGCCGTCGCTGCCGTGCCGACAAGATATTGGATGACCGAATAGATTATTATTTGGTAAATGGAGAGTATGTTGTCATCCTTGAAGAACTTCCTCTGTCGAAAAGAGATGATTATATCGAAATTTAGATGTATATGACTTAGGAACATAAAACAATTACCAGTAGATGAGGACAGCTTAATTAATTATGGTTCGTGCCCACACGTACGTATAATTTATTTTTTATAAAAAGTATCAAAGTATCATTTTTGATGTTCTGCACCGTTATATCTAATTGATATATTAGCAGTTGGCGGCAATGAGACTTTTCGTGAAATATGACGAGAAGTATCATAGAAGTATCATAAAAGTCGCATTTTTGGCGAAAAAATATCATTTTCGATGCAACATTTTGCCATTTTCCACGTTATTAAGATAATCAATTATTAACTTAATACCCAATAACACATGGACGAAAAAGAACTGCTGAGAAAAGCTTTTGAGTATGGCGAGGTGCCAGGCATCATCACCTACTGCTTCACCGAACTTTGTCCGATGAAAAACAACTGTATCCACTATCTCGCCTCGCTCTACAAGAACGACGACACCAAGCGGGGCCATGCCATCTTCCCCAATGCCTTGAAAGACGGAAAATGCGAGTTCTTCGCCCCACTGCGTATCGTGAAAATGGCCTGGGGATTCGACAAGCTCTTTGCCGAGGTGAAGGTGAAGGACGCTCCCCAGCTCCGCTCCGAGATGAGAAGCTACCTCGGCAGCAAGGGACAGTACTACCGATATAAACTGGGACAACAGAAACTCGTGCCCGAACAGCAGGAACACATCAAGCAACTCTTCGCTCGCTTCGGTTACAAGGATGTGGATTTCGAATACTTCGCCGAGGAAATCGACTTCACGAGTATATGATGAAGAATCCTGCCACCCATGGTTTCTCCATGCCCACCACATGTTCCCTTAGGGACCGACGGACGGGCATCGACTGAACAAGCCTCGGGCACACACTGCCAACACAGTGGGCAACAAGTGCCCAAATGGGAAGCCCACTTTTGGGCACTATACTTTCTTTTTCCAACAAGCTTTCAAAAAAACATCATGAAGATTACAATCGTACACAACGACAATAAGAAGCAACTCCTCGTCAGCACAAAGACGATGGAGAAACTACTGGAGCGCATCGCTAAGGACGACAGCAAGCAGAGCGTAACCCGATTCAGAGACTACGCCGCCTACATCGACGAAGACTACCGTTTCTACAAGGACATGCCTACATGGATGCACATCTATCCTGCCGCCGAATTTGCGAAGGACGAGAACAGCAACCTGAAGATGAAGGTTTGTAATGGCATCCTGCTCCTCAAGTTCAACAACATCACCGACCCCGACGGCACGGAAGGCGTGAAGCGTTCGGTCGCCATCCTGCCCTCCACCTTTGCCGCCCTGAAAAGTGCCGACGGAAAGAGCGTCATCGTGCTGGTAAAATTCACCAACCAGAACGACAAGCTGCCTACTTCCGAGCCTGAGGCGGAGCAGCTCTATCGCATCGCCTACCAACAGATCCACCCCATCTACCAAGCCGTGGTCAAGGCATCGCTCACCATCGGCGCCCAGGTTGCTTCCGTCGAGGCTTCCTCTGCCATGTCGAACGAGCCTTCGCTGCACAACAGTTTCATGATGACGCTGGATGCCCACCCTTATTACAATGCCAAGGCGGTGGCGATGAGGATAGACTGTCATTACCGCACGGAAGGCACCGACCAGCAAGCCGATCCCGAAGCGAAAGGAAAGGCAAGAAACGAGGACATGGACTGCAAGGACGAGAAAAACGACATAGCAAGCATGATGCTGCTGTTGAGAAACCAATACAATTTCAGATACAACTCGGTAATGAAATACGTGGAATACCAGCCGAAGGAGAAAGGATGGTACGGATACCGACCCGTGGAGCCGAGGGTGATGAAAAGAATGACGCTCGAAGTACAGTTGGCTGGACTAAGGGTGAGCATCAAGGACGTGAGGAATTTTCTGGAGTCGGACTACATCAAGAATTACAATCCGATAGAAGAGTATCTCTATCTGTGCCACAACAAGTGGGACGGCAAGGACCACATCCGTGCCTTGGCCCGCACCGTGCCCACCAACAATCCATACTGGGCAGACTGGTTTTACACGTGGTTTCTCGGCATGGTGGACCAATGGCGTGGATACACGCATCGCCAGTACGGCAACTCGGTGGCTCCGCTCCTCATCTCCAAACAGGGCTTCAACAAGAGCACATTCTGCCGCCGTCTCTTGCCGCCCGAACTGCAATGGGGTTACAGCGACAACCTGATTCTCTCGGAGAAACGACAGGTGTACCAGGCGATGGCACAGTTCATGCTCATCAATCTTGACGAGTTCAACCAGATTTCACCACAGGTGCAACAGGGTTTTCTGAAGAATCTTATCCAGTTACCTACGCTGAAATACAAGCCGCCGTACGGAAGTCACGTCATGGAGTTTCCACGCCTCGCCTCCTTCATCGCCACGAGCAACATGAACGACATCCTCACCGACCCATCCGGCAACCGCCGTTTCATCGGCATCGAGTTGACGGGCCCCATCGACGTGAGTGTCCGCCCCAACCACCAGCAGCTTTTCGCCCAAGCGCTTGTGGCATTGGGCAATGGCGAGAAGTGTTATTTCGACGCCGAGCAGGTGAAGCTCATCATGCAGAGCAACTGCCAGTTTGAGGTGGTTCAGCCGATAGACCAGTATTTCCGTCTCTACTTCGAACCTGCCGACGACGAGAAGGAAGGTGAGTACATGACGGCCGCCGAGATTTTCGACTTTCTGAAAAAGCAGATAGGTTCGTCGCTGAAAGTAAACAGCTTGATGGGATTCGGACGAAAATTGGCTAACATGACGCAACTGAACCACAAGCGTTTCGCCGATGGAATGAAGTATCTGGTAAAGAAAAGATAAAGCAGCTCAAAATGAGACTTCCATGATACTTTTATGAGACTTTTCGGAACAAAATCCGAAAAGTCTCATTTATTATATATGCCTATTTATCAATGCATTACAAAAGTTTCAAAGTCAAGAAATGATACTTTGACACTTTTCTTTCAAAAAAACATTTACGGGCAAGAGATCAGCATCCTAAGTAAACCATAAGTCCACCCAGTACGATATACAACACGGCGTATGGGATGGCGGAACGGAGAATCTCGCCGTCCTTACCCTCCATGTCGCATGAGGCAGTGGCGATGGCGATGCTCTGCGGACTGATCATCTTTCCACCCGTGGCACCTGTGGTATTGGCGGCAACAAGCCAGTTGCTTTGACTTCCCTCCACCCCGAAGAAAGTATCAGTGCCCGTCATGCCGAGCTGGTTGGCAACATGAGCCTGGAGCTTAGCGAAGAGAATATTGGATGAAGTATCAGAACCCGTTACGAAGGTACCGATGGCACCAATCATCGGAGCTACCAATGGATAGAAATCACCCGTCACAGCCACCAAGCCCGAGGCGATGGAAGTTATCATACCCGAATAGTTCATCACACTCGCCAAGGCTATCAGCGAACAGATGGTAACCACCGTCTTGCGCAAGTTCACCGTGGTTCGGGCCAAGATGACCATCAGTCGCTTGAAATTCAACCCCTGTACCAATCCACCGATCGTAGCACCCAGGAAGAGCATCATCCCTGCATTCGAAATCCAACCGAACTTAAAGGTACTGCCCAGCACCGGCAGATGAACAGCACTCACCAAATGCGTCTTCAGGAAGGCGTTGACTGGAGGACAGAGCGCACCCGACACCAAGATAAACACCAATATAAAGAGGTAAACGCTCCACGCCTTGAAGCTCTCGGAGAAAGTGAAGGTCTCCTGTTTCTGCACCTTGCTCTTTCTCGCAAACACCTTGGCATAAACGATGATGGCAACGATGGCGGCGATAGAGCCAATGATGGCAGGAGTCTCCGAACCGAGATAATAGCCGCAGACGAACTGCACCGCCACGGAAATCATTCCCACCCAAAGGGATATGACAAGGTTTTTGACGAGATTATGCCTGTCGGTAAGGGTAAGGATGATGAAAGGCAGGATGATGAAGAGCGGAGACAACTGTATGATGGCGAACGCCGATGTCTCGCAAATCTGCGCCACCGATGCCGAGCCGCTATCCGCCACCTCATTGCAGAGCGTGGTGACAGGCACACCGACGGCACCAAATCCCGTTGCCACCGTGTTACCGACCAAGGACACCAGAGCCGAGAACATGGGTTTGAATCCCAGTCCGATGAGGATGGCGGCAGGAATCGCCACAGCCGTTCCGAAGCCAGCCATGCCTTCGAGCAATCCGCCGAATCCCCAGACGAGCAACAGCACGAGCAATCCTTTGTCGTCGGTAATCGAAGTGAATTGTATCTTGATAACCTCAATCTGCTTGCTTTCCACCAATATATTATAGCTATAGATAGCCATCAGGATGATGATGAGGATCGGGAACACCGCCTTCAGCAGACCTTCCACCACAGCCCATCCCGTCAGGGCGAGGATGCTGTCCCCCGCATGTTCCGGGGCTATCATCCCCAGTGGAGAGGTGGCGAAAAGAGCCAGCAATACAGTTACTACGAGTGTCAACAAGGCGCTCTTATGTCCTGCCATCTTGAAGCCGAGCATCAAGACGAAGAGCAACACAATGGGTACAATAGAAATAATAGATGCCATAAGTTATTCAGATTTTATGTTTTTGCCTGCAAATATAACAATTTTCTTTGAGAATAGTATATATTCTTTTTAAAGAAATAAGTATTTTTAAGGCAACAATTATGCCCCAACATCTGAAGTCTGATGTCATCTCTGAAGAAACCTTTGACACAAAATTAATAACAACAACTCAAGCTTTTGCCCTTACAGGGCGACTTGCTGATTGCCATTGTACCCAGGGCGCTGCCCTGGGCTAAGAGCTTCTGCCCTTTCAGGGCGTGCTGCTTCTGGAACTTCTGGGCCTTCAGCCCGTACTTAAACCACTTACGAAACTTGAGTACGTTATTATATTTTTTATGAATTGCTCAGATTCTTAATGATTTCCAAAGGTAGCTGGGTAGCTTTGGCAACCAGTTCAGCAGAAAGTCCCATTGCCAGCAAACGCTGTGCTGTTTCTGCGTTAGCCTCATGTTTGCCTTCAGCCTTACCTTTCGCCATGCCTATTTCTATACCTTCAGCAAGACCTTCTTGTTTCGCCGTATCAATGGAATTCTTGATATCACGATATGCCTTCTTACTAGCTTCATACTCCCTCATTTCCTGCGGAGTGAACTTGGCTATTTCGGCTTCCTCAAAGAGACGATCAAAGACCTTGTCGCACAGCTCTTTCGGGCGCTGGGTAAGCTTGTAGAGATTTTCTTCTACCTGCTTCATAATCAACTATATTAAAAATGCTACCGCAAAGTTACGACTTTATCTTCATATCTGCAAGAGTTTTTGAGAAAATATGAACGAACTGGGGTAATAGTAAAACGAAGCCGGCTTCTATGGCAATCGCAAGTACTTTAAATCAACAACGAAAGTACTTGCGTTGCCACATGAAGCCGGCTTCGTTTTAGGGGTTATTCCCTCTTCTATTCATCCCATGCTGTCCAGGGGTTGTAGGGTTTTGCCATATCGGCAACACTGCCGTTGCCGTTGTCTTCACTTCCTCCTTTTGATGAAGTTCCACCCACATTAGTGCCAGTACTTCCACTCCCGTCTGTACGAACTTGATTCTGGTCATAAACGGGCGATGCGGCTATGAAATGTTCTGTTTCCATCTTCACCAATATCATAGTTGGCTTGTTGTATATCTTTTTCATTTTCTTTTCTCCTTTTACTATTATTTTTATTAGTAAAAAAATCAAAACGTTTTCTTTTTGCGTATCATTTTTTCGCAATTAATTACGAAAACGTTTACGACAATTCCCCTTTCCTTACGTTTTATCTCTCAATCACTATCTTTCGCTTACTTTTTACTGCCAACTTCGTCATTTATACAGAAAAAAGACAAAAAGCAAATCTCCCCATTCCCTATATATAATAAGGTGTAAAGGGAGAAAAAGAGGGTAAAAACAGGCATATACCACAAACGTGGTAGTAAGAATGCCACTATTATGCGATTTCATAACTCGTTTTTTCGCCGTACCTTTGCATCGTCAATCAGAAATAATAAACAATTTAAAGAAAGGACATAGATTATGAGTACAGAAAAGAAACTTCGCTTTGAGACACT
>ERZ779851.221-NODE-221-length-59222-cov-8.922795_pt1 | contig 59222 bp, 76 predicted proteins | sample MGYA00511094_ERZ779851 | MGnify/ENA primary metagenome ERZ779851 (study PRJEB29588, sample SAMEA2155512) | human gut metagenome | biome: human gut; feature: human-associated habitat; material: faeces | place: Denmark | collected 2008/2010 ...
ATCGAATTGCATGCAAGCATGCATCGATGATACCTTTTGACCCTTTAATCATAATGCTGCTTTAATCGCTGCAAGCAGCTCATCATATGTCTCATATGCAGGAAGCTCAGGGTAGTCCTTCTTGATGGCATCTGTGCTTCTGAAAAGGAAACCTGCCTTGCTGGCCTGTATCATGCCTAAATCGTTGTGGCTGTCACCGCTTGCGATGGTATCGTATCCGATAGACTGCAGTGCCTTTACAGTTGTAAGCTTTGACTGCTCACATCTCATTTTAAAGCCTGTAATCTCGCCATCTTCAGCAACCTCAAGCTCGTTACAAAAGATTGTCGGCCAGCCGAGCTTCTTCATGAGCGGGCCTGCAAACTGTGAAAATGTATCACTGATGATGATTACCTGTGTGATTGAACGAAGCTCATCCAAGAATTCCTTTGCTCCCGGCATTGGATCTATCTTTGCGATTGTCTCCTGTATTTCTTTTAATCCGAGTCCGTGCTCCTTTAAAATATTTATTCTATAGTTCATGAGCTTATCATAATCAGGCTCATCTCTTGTTGTCTTCTCAAGCTCAGGAATGCCTGTCTCCTTTGCAAATGCAATCCAGATTTCAGGTACCAATACTCCCTCAAGGTCTAAGCATACAATATTCATTTTGATTCCTCCGTGTGTTTTATTCTGTGGATTTCGATGAAGCTCAATATACTTGTCATGTAACAATTCGAGCCACCTTGAATAATTACATTTAATTTATAGTTCACCGATTTAATCCAGTAAAGTATATCATACAAGACGACTGTCTACAATAGAATTATACGTGATTTTTCAAAGGATTTTTCAGTAAATCATTATTACCGTCCATTACGCTCGCTGGCTTTTGCACACGCACCGGCTTCCGCCGAGAAGACGCCCTCATCATCTATGATGTTTCCGCTCTCAACATGCTTTTTCAGAATATTGTTAAACGCATAATCCCATATTTTCTCTGAGCCAAGTGCTGTGCGCTTATTTCTGCCGAGTATCTGCGACAGCTTTACACTGTGCTCACGCCATGAAAGCCCGTCCGATGCATCGTTTAGGAGCATTGGCTGAATATTGTCCATGGTGCGGGCAAATCTGGCTTCCGGTGTCTGCTGCGCCTCAAATTCCTCCCACAGCTCTAAAAGCGGCTCGCCCTGTTCCTTTGGCAAGAGTCCGTATATACGCTCCGCCGCCTTCTGCTCACGCTCATGCTGTGTGGCCTTGCCTGCCTCATCATAGGCATATGTGTCTCCTGCGTCAATCTCTACTATGTCGTGTATCAAAAGCATTCCTACTGTCTTTAGCACGTCTATCTTCTCATTGGCATACTCACTCAAGAGCATGGTCATGATAGCCATATGCCAGGCATGTTCCGCATCATTTTCCTTGCGGCTTGCATCAGCTAAATAAGTCTGGCGGAATATCTCCTTTTCCTTGTCGATTTCTCTGATGAAATCAAGCTGTTTTTCTAATCTTTTGTCTTTCTCATTTTCCTGCATTATTGTATCTCCACGTTAATTCTCACTATATTTGCAAATCTGCATCTTTTTACTATTATGATTAAAGGGTCAAAATACCTTTTGACCCTCATATCACTATTATGAATTAACCAATAATTTTGTCAAGCGGTCAATACAAATTACATCGCATCCTTCATTGCTTTAACATACTCACCGACATACTTTGGTGAAGCCTCACCATACTCATCGATTATTTTGATGATAGCAGATCCCACAATGGCACCATCCGAGATATCTGCCATCTTCTTTGCCTGCCCAGGTGTTGAAATGCCAAAACCGATAGCACATGGCACATCTGTATTTTCTCTGATGACCTTTACGATAGAAGCCAGATCTGTCTTAATCTCGCTTCTTGTACCGGTGACTCCGAGGCTCGAAATCACATAGATAAAGCCGGTTGCCTCCTTTGCTATCATCGCAATACGATCCTTTGATGTAGGTGCGATAAATGAAATAAGGTCCACATCATATTTCTCGCAGAGTGGTAAAAACTCTTCCTTTTCCTCATATGGGATATCCGGCAAAATGAGTCCGTCAATTCCTATTTCCTTACATGTACTGATAAACTTTTCTGCGCCGTAGGAGTAAACCACGTTTGCATATGTCATGAAAACCATAGGAATTGTGACATCTTTTCTCAGATCTCTCACAAGGTCAAAAACCTTGTCTGTTGTAGCTCCGGCTGCAAGTGCCTTTATGTTGGCGCCCTGGATTACAGGTCCCTCTGCTGTAGGATCAGAGAATGGAATTCCAAGCTCTATAAGGTCTGCGCCGTTTGCAACTGCTTCTCTTACGATTTTTGCGGTTGTCTCTAAATTTGGATCACCACAGGTGATAAATGGTATAAATGCCTTACCGTTTTCAAACGCACTTCTTATCTTACTCATAAATATTCTCCCCTCTGTATCTTGCTATTGCCGCGCAGTCCTTGTCGCCTCTGCCTGAAACAGTAACAACGATTATCTTGTCCTTGTCCATTGTAGGCGCCAGCTTCATGGCATATGCCACTGCATGTGAGGACTCGATTGCAGGGATGATTCCCTCTGTCTTTGCGAGGTATTCAAAAGCATTTACCGCTTCATCATCTGTTATAGGTACATATTTTGCTCTTCCGATATCGTGCAGATATGCATGCTCCGGTCCGACTCCCGGATAGTCAAGTCCTGCAGAAATTGAATAAACCGGAGCGATCTGTCCATATTTATCCTGACAGAAATATGACTTCATGCCGTGGAAAATACCAAGACGGCCTGTATTTACCGTGGCTGCAGTCTCAAAGGTATCTATTCCTCTTCCTGCTGCCTCGCAGCCGATGAGCTCAACTCCCTCATCCTCTATGAAGTTGTAAAAGCTTCCGATGGCATTTGAGCCGCCGCCCACACATGCGATAACCGCATCAGGCAGTCTGTGCTCCTTTTCAAGCATCTGCTCCTTGATTTCCTTTGAGATAACCGCCTGGAAATCTCTTACGATGGTAGGGAACGGATGTGGTCCCATAACTGAGCCCAGGCAGTAATGTGTGTCCGAAATTCTCTTGGTCCACTCTCTCATTGCCTCCGATACGGCATCCTTTAACGTGGCTGTGCCTGATGTAACAGGGATAACCTCTGCTCCGAGCAGACGCATGCGGTATACATTGAGCGCCTGACGCTTTGTGTCCTCCTCGCCCATTAATACAACACATTCCATACCCATAAGGGCTGCGGCCGTTGCTGTTGCCACGCCGTGCTGACCGGCTCCGGTCTCGGCTATCAGTCGGGTTTTGCCCATTTTCTTTGCAAGAAGTGCCTGACCTAATACGTTGTTGATCTTGTGGGCTCCTGTATGGTTTAAATCCTCTCTCTTAAGGTATATTTTTGCTCCACCGAGATCCTTTGTCATCTTTTCTGCGTAGTACAGTCTCGATGGTCTTCCTGCATAATCATTGAGAAGCTCTGTGAGCTCTCTGTTAAATTCAGGATCGTTTTTGTAATAATTGTATGCTTCTTCTAATTCTTTAACGGCATTCATGAGGGTTTCAGGAATGTACTGTCCTCCGTGAATACCAAATCTTCCGTTTGGATTTGTCATGATGTTTTCCCTTCTGATGTATATTTGTAAATATTTTGTTTTCTGTACTGAATAGTTACAGATATTCTTAAAACCATGAAGATACTTATATATCTCTATTAGCTTAATCGCAATTCATCAAGCTTAGCCTTTTTGTCGTCCGCTCTCATCAGCGTCTCTCCGATAAGCACTGCGTCAGCTCCTATTTCACGTATTGCCCTGATATCGTCTGTGCTCTTTACACCGCTTTCCGATACAAATATGATGTCATCGGGAATCAGGTCACGAAGCTTTCTGCTGTTAGCTGTATCAACTGTAAAATCCTTCAGATTGCGGTTGTTGACACCTATTATTCTGGCACCGGCTCTTACCGCCATCCCTGCCTCTTTTTCATTGTGTATCTCCACAAGGGCGCTTATACCAAGGCTGTCGCAGATTTTTATGTATTCACCAAGCTGTTCCTCTGACAGTATGGAGCAGATTAAAAGCACCGCAGCGGCACCGAGTGTCTTTGCCTGATATATCTGATATTCATCGACCGTAAAATCTTTTCGGATGCACGGAATCGAAACCATTTTCGCAATCTCCTTAAGATACTCATCCGAGCCTAAAAACCACTTCGGCTCTGTCAGTACCGAGATACAATCCGCACCTGCCGCCTCGTATTCCCTTGCAATTTCAAGATATCTGAAATCAGGCTCTATAAGCCCCTTTGACGGCGAAGCCTTCTTGCACTCGCATATGAAGCTCAAGCCATCCTTTTTGAGTTCATTTTCAAATGCAAAATTACAAAGCTTTTCGTTTTTCGTCTGAATCGCGATATTTTTCATTTCCTCAAGGCTTATTTTTTTCTTGTCCTCTGCCACGCGGAGCCTTGAATATTCTGCAAGCTGGTCTAAAATATTCATCGCTTATCCTTTCCTGTTTTATGTGCCTAGCTGTTGCTTACCTCGATGAGCTTATCGAGGGTTTCAAGTGCTTTTCCTGAATCAATGATTTCTGCTGCAAGCTCGATACCCTCTTTCATGCTGTCAGCCTTTCCTCCTATATAAAGTGATGCGCCTGCGTTCATGAGTACTGCATTTCTCTTATGGCCCTTCTGTCCGCCTAAGATATCACGTACGATTTTTGCGTTTTCCTCAGGTGTACCGCCTTTTAAATCCTCCTTTGTACAGCGCTCAAAGCCGAAATCCTCCGGTGAGATTACTGTAGTTCTGAACCATCCGTCCTTTATCTCGCATACCTTGGTCGGTGCGCTCATGGAAATCTCATCGAGCTTATCCATACCATATACTACCATTCCACGCTTTACTCCGAGGCTTACAAGCACCTGTGCAAGCGGCTCTACAAGATACTCATCATACACTCCGAGAAGCTGCATGGCCGGTGAACCCGGATTTGTGAGCGGTCCTAAAATATTGAATACTGTTCTAAAACCAAGCTCTTTTCTGATAGGTCCGACATATTTCATTGATGTGTGATATTTCTGTGCAAAGAAGAAGCACATGCCGACTTTATTTAAAAGTTCCACACATTTCTCAGGGCTCTGGTCTATGTTGACACCGAGCGCCTCAAGACAGTCTGCTGTACCGCATAATGAAGAGGCTGCCCTGTTTCCGTGCTTTGCCACCTTCATGCCGCCTGCTGCCGCAACAAGTGCAGAGGTTGTTGAAATGTTGAAGCTCTGTGCATTGTCTCCGCCTGTTCCTACGATTTCGAACACATCCATACCTGTTTTCACCTGTACCGCATGCTCTCTCATGGCTGCTGCACAGCCTGCGATTTCGTCTGTTGTCTCAGCCTTTGCGCTCTTTGTGGAAAGAGCTGCAAGAAAAGCTGCATTCTGGGTTGGTGTTGTCTCACCGCCCATGATCTCATTCATCACTGCATATGCCTCGTCATATGTGAGGTCTTCTTTGTTTACGATTTTTACTATGGCTTCTTTGATCATGATTATGTCCTCCTGCATTCCGATAATATTTCGTTTATAATTTTGTTTATGATTTTGTTCTGCTATTTGTTTTCAATTCAACAACTAATATATAAATTCATTAAACGCTGCAATTTTCAATTAAGCTTTGATAAAATTACTAAGCATCTGCTTTCCGTCCGGTGTCATGATTGACTCCGGGTGAAACTGCACACCGTATATCGGGTATTCCTTGTGCTCAACAGCCATGATCTCACCATCATCTGTAGTGGCTGTAATCTTTAGGCAATCAGGCATCGTATCCGCATCTGCAGCAAGCGAATGGTAACGTGCTACCTTTGCTTTTTTCGGGCAACCCTTGAATAAAAGGCTTTCTGTGTCAAACGATACATCCGATTGCTTTCCATGCATGAGCTCATTTGCATATGTGACTGTCGCACCGTATGCTGCGCATATCGCCTGATGGCCGAGGCACACGCCAAGGATTGGGATTTCCTTTCCAAGCTCCTTTGCCACAGCTATTATCACTCCCGCATCCTCAGGTCTTCCCGGTCCCGGTGATAATATGATGCGGTCAGGCTTTAAAGCCCTAATCTCTTCAACTGTCATCTCATCATTTCTGATTACTCTGATATCAGGCTCTATCTCGCCGATTAGCTGATACAGATTGTAGGAAAAGCTGTCGTAGTTATCAATCAGTAAAATCATTCTTCCACCTCCTGTGAGACTTCCAGTGCCTTAAGAGAAGCCTTTGCCTTGTTTATGCACTCCTGAAATTCCTTCTCAGGATCTGAATCCGCAACGATTCCCGCTCCGCTTCTCACGAAAACCTTGCCGTTTTTCTTGTAGGCAATACGGATTGCAATACATGTGTCCATATTTCCTGTAAAATCTATATATCCAATCGCGCCACCGTAAATGCCTCGCTTGTTGTCCTCAAGCTCTCCGATGAGCTGGCACGCTCTGATTTTTGGCGCTCCTGAAAGTGTTCCTGCCGGAAGCACGGCCTCAATTGCATCGAGTGCGTCGTACTCTTCTCTTATCTCTCCACGCACTGTCGAGCCTATATGCATCACATGTGAATATCTCTCTATGGAATGAAGCTTTTCTACCTGTACACTTCCGAATTTACTTACCTTTCCGAGGTCATTTCTTCCAAGGTCCACGAGCATATTGTGCTCTGCGAGCTCTTTTTCGTCCTTAAGCAGCCCTTCCTCAAGCTTTTTGTCCTCCTCTGCTGTGGCACCTCTCGGCCTCGTGCCTGCCAGCGGGAATGTGTGAAGCACTCCATTTTCAAGCTTCACAAGTGTCTCCGGAGATGCTCCCGCAACCTCCACATCGGTTCCCGAAAAATAAAACATGTACGGCGAAGGATTTATCGTTCGAAGCACGCGATAGGTATCAAAAAGGCTTCCTTCAAACGGCGCGCTCAATCTGTTGGATAAAACTATCTGGAAAATATCCCCCTCTTTGATATGGTGCTTTGCCTTCTCGACCATCTCACAATACTGCTCCTTTTCAAAAAGCGGTGTGACATCGCCCAGCAGCTTGCCACCCATATTCTGTTTTTTCTCTCCGTGCATCAGAAGCTCCCTAAGCTGCTTTAGCTCAACAATCGCTTTGTTATAGCCTGTTTCCGGATCATCAAGTGACATATTTGCGATTAGTATTATCTTCTGGCACAGATTGTCAAATGCTATTACCTTATCAAAAAGCATCAGATCAACATCCTTGAAATCCTCTGTGTCCCTTGCTTTTCCTCTGATGCTTTTCTCCTTGTAGCCCAGATAATCATACGAAAAATAACCTACAAGGCCACCTGTAAACGAAGGCAGATAATCAAATTTCGGACTCTTGTACTCTGAAAGAATCTGTCTGATGTACTCTGAAGGATTTTCCGTCTCCACCGAAAGCTTTCCAAGCTTCATGTGACCATCTATGCAGTTAATCTCAAGCTTTGGATCATATCCCAAAAATGTATATCTTCCCCAGGCTTCATTTGCCTGTGCTGATTCAAGCAGATAACAATGTGTTGAAACATTCTGCAGAATCCTCATAGCCTCTATAGGTGTGATAAAATCTGATAATATCTCACAGCTTACAGGGAGAATGTCATACTTCCCGGTTTTTGCTATTTCTTTAACTTCGGTCAGTGTAGGTGAAATTTTCATATACTTACCTCCAAATTTTGTGTGGTAGTGAACAAATGTCCAATGTTCGTTCGTGAACAAATGTCCAACATACAAGCTCGAATTCGCCTTTTCAAGGCTTCTCCGCAGCTTGCGCTGCTACAATTCTCGCTTTATGTTGTACAACCCAATGTTCACTTGAAATCTCGCATGCAAGCATGCAGATTTGCAAGTTCCATTGTGTTCTTTTGTTCACTAAAAAAACGTCCTTGACAGAATTTTAGTTCTGTCAAGGACGAATAATCTTAACTATCCGCGGTGCCACCTTGAATTCACGATAAAGCTCGTGCGCTTGGCAGGATACCAACATATCCCGGACAAATGACGTATGCCCTCACGTCGCAGAATACTCTGGATATCTGGATGAATGATAAATCCATTTGACTGCGCCCTCAGCGGTCCATTTGACAACTTGTTTCACACCTGATTCTCAGCACCACAGGCTCTCTGTAAAGGCATCATTGCCGTTATCTCCGCTTCAACGGTTTACAATTTATTTAATTGTGCAAACTTTTATACTGTTTGAATTTCTTTAACGATTTAATGCTTTATCTCGCTAAATTTGTTTAAAGTTTATCACTCCTTTTTGTGTTTGTCAACATATTTTTGCCCCGTTTTTTCAATTAAATATTATGATTTTTGCCCCGTTTTTCTAATTATATACATTTAATTATTTTTAATTATTTTCAAAAACCATATTTAATGGCATTCTGCATAAAACATATTCCCCCATTATTTGATATATTTTGCATTGACATATTTCGTTGCCCTTGCCTGCCCTAATTTCATAACAGAACCTGTTTTTACCATTTTTCCAAGCACTGCTTCTACTGTAGACGGACTCACATCAGGAAGGATATCACAGATTTCTGCTTTTGACACAGGAAGCACACTGTTTAAAACTGTCTGCTCAACTCTTTCTGTTTTTTTAAGTTTTTTCCCATTTACAGTAGAAAATCTTTTGTCCAATTCTTTGTAACATTTATAGAGCATAGACAGAAAATTTTTCATATATTCAAAATATGAATTCTCATTTGTATGCCATCCTATAGATGACTCCTGCAATGCCTCGTAGTAAAAATCCTTTGAGTCATTGATTTGTTCCTCAAAGGATACATATTTTCCAACATCATATCCACTTTTATAAAGTAAAAACAATGATAATAATCTGGATACTCTGCCATTACCATCAGAAAACGGATGTATACACAAAAAATCCAGTATCACACATGGTATCAGTAACAATTTGTTTATTTTGGGGTTATCCCTTGCATCCATATATGCAAGTACAAGCTGCTGCATTGCTTCGCCTGTATCTGCCGCAGAAACCGGTGTAAAGCGAACTCTACGCCTTCCTCTTTCATCAATCTCCATTATCAGATTGTCTTCCGTTTTGTATTTTCCTGACAGCTCATATCCTGCAAGATTTGTCATAGTTTCATGTATATGCAGAATCATATTTTCACTAAATGACATCTGATCATGCTTAGAATGTATCTCATCCAGTGCATCCCTATACCCTGCGATCTCACGCTCATCATGATTAAGAGGAGCACTGTCACCGTCAACAATCTGCTTTATACGTGCGTCTGTTGTAACAATACCCTCTATCGCATTAGAACCTTTAACAGATTGTACTCTTGCAATCTTTTCCAGCTCAGTATATATACTTTTATTGCTTTCCTTTCGCGTATCTGATATAGCATTAAATGCAGTAATTGTTGCTGTAAGATTAACTATCTCAGCCGGTAATAAGCCCTCATCTAAAAAAGAATAGTCAAATATATGCATATTGTCCTCCTGTTATCTGCATATATTTTATCAAAAAATGTGCAGATACTCAATCAATATCTGCACATTTTTCAAATAATATTATGCATTAAAATCAAAAACACCGACTAATCTAAAGTCTTAATTTAGATTAGTCGGCATTCTGGTTTTCTATAAAATATACTCCATCTGGCGTTCCTTTGTCTTAAGCCCCATCTTCTCATAAAATTTCTCAGCAGATGTGTTACCGCTCCATACATTGAGAGTGACCTCGTAGCAGCCGAGATGCTTTGCCTCATTCTTGACATATTCAAAAAGCTGCTCTCCGATATGCTGTCCTCTGGTCTTTGCATCTACACACAGATCATCTATGAAAAGTGATGTAAACGGCACCATATTGTTGGAAAACGGCTGCTGTCTTACCTGGCAGAATGCATATCCCATGCAGATATCATCATCACCTGCCGCAACATATATCGGCTTTGTATCGTCCCTTATCATTTCTGCAAGCTCTTCATTTGTATATTTTGTCGTCCCCGGGATAAAAATATCCGGTCTGATATCGGCATGGATCTGAAGCACCTGCTCTAATAATTCAATAAGTCTTGGTATGTCTTTTTCCTTTGCTCTTCTAATATTCATTTTTGAGAATCATCCTTCCTGTTATCGTTAATGTATAGCAAATTGCTACTTTCTCGGTGTAGTGCAAATAATCTTAAAAAATAATAGTTTTTATATTTCAAAATAGATCCAGCATATTATCGAGATAAATGTGCTCTCTGACATGTATCTGATACTGTGGCTTCGTCATATAGTAGAGCAGAAATTCCAGTATCATGGCACTTCCAAGCCCTCTGCCCTCTATTTTAAAATTGCTAAAGCCCATCGGCAGATAAGTGTTCTTTATATCGTCTATTCCTATAAATCCCGGATTTTCCATCGCCTTCGAAAAGAGATATCCCTGCCCCGCATCAGGTGCAGTACAATAATGCTCCGGGCAATCCTCGCCCAGATTTTTGCGGCTAACCGTCTCGTAGCATTTCTTCCTGTCCGTGCAGCCAAACCAGCAGCACTCATTGCACAAAAATTCTACTTTATCCTTTTGATGCTGTGATAATGCTTTCAGTTTATCAAATAATTTGTTCAGCCTGAAATCCGGTACCACATAGCGGAATTCCTCTCTGTTTAGCTCATTTTCAAATTTACAAAAATCCGTCAGAACCTTTGTGGTTGAAGACACAAAATAAAAGTCAGGGTAGTTTTCTTTTATGTAATCAAGCAGAATATCTGAGTAGATGATTATGCCGTTTCCAAAGCCCCTGCTTCGCTCATTATCTCTGCCTATATCAAATATCCTGCACAGTTCGTTACATTTTTTGTCAGAAAGATGCTCCTTAGTAAGCAATGAATTGCTAAAGGTAAGCCTCGCGGATATACCAAATTCCTGCATCAGCTTAAGCACTTCCTTCGAATCGTACTCACCAAAACCGACGCGGCCTCCTCCCCATATGCAGTCTGCCGGTGCACCGTATATTGAGCCTATGTCGCACCAGTCATAGAAATATTCCCGGTGCTTGCGGTACAGTGGGAGAAATTCTTTGTATAATTCATAAAATTCAAACAATCCCGGTAAATGATAATACGCTTTCATTTTGACTCCTTATTATAATCTGCTGAACCTGTGCTCATTTTAATAATTTTCAATCACATATTCCTCAAAAAGCGGTAGCGTAAAATACACATATCCCCGTTTTTCTCCCGATACAATTCCCTTTCTTATAAGGCGCTTACGGTACGGATTGAATTCGTTTGTCTCCATCCCAATTGCATCCCTGATTTCTTTTATTTTTCCGCTTTTTATATCTGCAATCCCCTTTGCAACCATGCGATCCTTCTGAGAAAGCTCCGACCAGATTTTGTCATATACAAATTCGCTCAGATACTGTTCATACTCGCCCAAAATGCCATTGTAGTCACCATCATTGTTCCACGTCAGATACCCTAAAACCTGAAATGCAAAAGGATAGCCTTTGGTCAGTCCCGCCATCTGTGCTGCTTTCTCCGGAGATATGTTAAAAATAGTCTTATACTTATTGATTATTGCCGCGTTATTTAATGGTTTGAGCTGGATTTTAGGTGCTCTGTACAAAAATGTAAGGCTCTTCTCATTCTGAAGCTCCTCTATATTTTCATACAATCCTGTTCCTAATAGAAATACAGGCAGCTCCTGTCTTACAAATATCTGAAAGGCTCCTGCAAAAACCTTCATGTACTCACTATTTGTCATCTCATCTATCGTAATAAGCAGTCTCTTACCACCCTTTTTAAGCCTTTCCAAAATCTTTATAATAGCTGTCTCTGCATCTGTAATCGGCTGTGTCCCCTCTATAGATACTCCAAAACCGAAAAATGATAGATCGAGCTTTGCCGATTTTATAAGTCCCGCACATATATTATCACTATTCAATTTTGAAAGCATTGCAGACAACAGGTCCGTTGCCGGATTGAGTTCTATAACCACCCAGTCATCATTTTCTCTTAGTTTATGCGAAATTTCTGTCATCATTACTGTTTTTCCTGAACCTCGCACACCGGTAATTATAAACATCTGCTGATTTATTGTATCCGCTGTAAAATTCTCAATTATCTCATTAATCTGTACCGGACGGTCTACCGACTCTAGTGGACTTCTTCCAAATGTAAGCGTGAATGGATTTTGCATATCAGCCTCCCATTTTTACTGTTGTTTACTGTTTTGAATTTGTTTTACTGTCTTTTACTGTTGTTTACTGTTTTGGTTTCATTTTACTGTTGTTTACTGTTTATGTCAAGATTACAGTTAATGATAATTCGTATCATATAAACCATTTATGCTAATTCGCATCGTATAAACCATTTATGCTGATTTGCATTTTTGTAGTAATCGGTTGCCGTTGTAAAATAGTTACTGGTCACACTGTCAGGCGTGAACAGTAACATAAAATAAACCCCGGAGCGTATTGTATGCTTTGATAGCATATCAATATCATGCTCTGGGGTTTCTATTTATGCCTGATTTAGTTTAAGAAATTCTGTATGATAACTTCCTCTGCCTCTTCCTCTGTAAGTCCGAGTGTACGGAGCTTGAGAAGCTGCTCATCGTTTATCCTGCCGATTGCTGCCTCATGGATGATAGCTGCATCGATATTTTTTGCCCTGATTTCAGGGATTGAACCGACCTCTGCATGATCCATGATGATAGAATCACACTGGATATGAGCCTGGCATTTGCTGTTACCGATGGCATTTGGATGGAAGGTCTGGACTGAGTTTCCTTTTCCTACGGATCTGGAAACAATCTGCGCAGAGCTGTCCTCTCCGTTTAACTGCACCTCGATATTTGACTCTGCCTTCTGCTCTCCATCTGTCATGAGACGCTCTGTGACATAGAGCTTTGCGTCCTTTCCAAGCTCCACATTGGTCTCACGGACTGTAGAATCAACACCCTTTATCTGTGCTGTATCGAGAGTGAAAACAGAATTCTCACCAACAAATATATTTGTTACAGGGTTAAGAACTCTCGCACCTGTTCCGTTTCCCTCGCCGTAGTGCTTTTCCTCATATCTGACATTCGCATTTTTGCCCACATGGAAGGTATGGATGCCGTCGTGTCTGCTCTCGTTGCAGCCGCTGTTGTGGATTCCGCAGCCTGCCACAATCCTTACATCTGCGCCATCCTCCACATAGAAATCGTTATATACAAGGTCTGTCATGCCTGATTTGCTGAGCACTACAGGGATATAGACAGCCTCTCCGTCCGTCTTTCCATCAATATAAATATCAATGCCGGGCTTGTCCGTCTTTTTCTTTATCTTGATATGCTCGCTGTCTCCGTGGCAGATTGATGTGCCGTTTTCACGCAGATTAAAGGCACCGGTCTGACTGAATTTATTATCATTTATGACGTCCAATACGCCCTCTGTTACGTTGTCAAGCTTTACCATATTATGCTCTTCCCTCCAGTCTCTCTACACATTTGTGACATTTCTGTACACCATTGAGATAAGGCAGCACCTCGTCCTTTGTGCCGATTTTCTTGATTTCTCCGCCATCAATTATCATGATGCGGTCTGCCATATTTATGATTTTCTCCTGATGTGAAATCACTATGAGGCTCTGCTTTTTCTCAGTATGGATTTCCTCAAATTTCTGTATGAGCATTGAAAAGCTCCACAGATCGATTCCGGCCTCCGGCTCATCAAATATGCAAAGCGAATGCTCCTTGGCAAGCACTGATGCAATCTCAATTCGCTTCATCTCTCCACCTGAGAGTGTGCCGTCAATCTGGCGGTAAATGTAATCCTTTGCACAGAGTCCTACCGCGGTGAGAAGGTCGCAGCACTCCTTGTCTGAAAGCTCATCCTTTGCGGCAAGCTTGAGCAGCTTCATGACTGTCATTCCCTTAAATCTCGGTGGCTGCTGGAATGCAAAGCCTATTCCCGCATTTGCCCTGTGATTGATGTCAAGCTCTGTGATATCCTGTCCGTCAAGTATAATCTTTCCGCTGTCCGGTGTCTGAATACCTATCAAGGTCTTTGCCAGAGTGGATTTTCCACCTCCGTTTGGTCCGGTAATGACAAGCATTTCTCCGTCCTCTACCTGAAATGATATATTGTTCAGAAGGCATTTCTTTCCGCCCTCATCATCTACGTTTAAAGTTAAATTTTCTGCTTTAAGCACGATTTTCACCTCATTTTTTATTTATGATACAGCATAAAATCCTTCTCCTGCTGTTCTTATTACTTTTTCCGTTTACCGTTCACATTCACACATTAGTATGCCCGGCAATGATTACAGTATAACATAATAGTAAACGTTTACAAGGTATAAACTCTCTGGTACTCGCTAAAATACATATTGTGGCTTTTTATAAAAAGTTTGCTTATCTATTTATTATCACATTTTCTATAGTACCAACTTCCTATTGATTTTTGTATTCTATCTGTGATAAACTACTGACAATTAATGGTAGTTGCAGCTTAGACAGAGCGAGACGAAAGTTTCCCTCTGTCTATTTTTTTGCGCTTTTACGTGCATGAAAACTTGTATGCACTTCAAGCCTTTTTCAATTATCGCAGCTACCAAGAGCCTATTGTAACTACTCGTTACAGCTATATTTATTTTACATAACAGGAGGATTTAAGAAAAATGCCAAAGAACAGATTACAGGAAACCGTTTTTACCATCATGATGGTGCTTGTCATGGTTTATGCCATGATATGCTACAATATTGCCCTTGAAACAGGCGGTATGAAAAACTTTGTTTTTAAGGCCGCATTAGGCGAATTTCCTATCATGATTGTTGCCGGTTTTATTCTCGATACATTCATTGCCGGACCACTTGCCAAAAAATGCGCTTTCAAAATCGTCACACCGGGAAAGGACAGACCTATTGCTATAATCCTTGCAATTTCAGTCTTCTCAATCTGGTTTATGTGTCCTATGATGAGCTTTATCGCTACCATCATTTTCAATGGTGGTTTTAATTCACAGATATTTGCAACATTCTGTGAGCTCGTCGTAAGAAACTTTCCAATGGTCTTCTTCTGGCAGCTCTTTGTTGCCGGACCACTTGTTAGATTCATCTTTGGAAAAATCTTCCGAGAGAACTAATTTAAATGTAAAAAATGTAAAACCGGGCATAATAGCCTGCCCGGTTTTCACTGTTCATCGTAACTGTTAAGAATCACACCATGCATATTCACCCAAAAGCTCACTGCAGGTGTATTCTCGCTTCTTAAGAATTTCCTTCTTTGAATACTCCTTCTTAGAATACTCCCTCTATAAAGCCTTTCATATCATCCTTAGACACAAGACCAATCTGCTGACCGGCAACCTGACCGCCCTTGATTGCAATAACTGCCGGAATATTCATTATACGATACTCTCTTGCCAGATCAGGATTCTCGTCCACATCAATATTGTAAAACTCCACATCTGTGATTTCATCAGAAAGCTGCTCCATTACAGGCGCAAGCATCTTGCATGGACCGCACCACTCTGCCGAAAAATCAACAATGATAGCCTTATTATTTTTAACCTGTTCAAATTCACTGCTATTAATCTTCTTTACCATAGTTGTTCTCCTTTCATCTGTCGAACGAATTATTTTCGTTGCACCTATACAGCAATAAAAAATAACTGCTGTACTAGTACACCGAACAAGAAATAACAATGCATCAGAAACTTATTATTCGATGTACTAGCACTACTATAATACATAAATCAGATTATGTCACATAAAAATATTATAAACCGTAAAATTTATCATTTATCACGATTAATTCTTTTTGTGCTCTGCCATGTAGGCCTCTATATCCTCTGTGGTTCTGATGATATCCTCCGACAGACACACTGCACCGTCCTCGGTTATAAGCACATCATCCTCTATCCTGATACCGATTTCCCATTCATCTATATACAGCCCCGGCTCGTCACTGATGATTGCCCCCGGACGAAGCCTGCTGTTTGAGTCAACTGTCACGTCATGCACATCAATTCCCAGATGGTGTGACACGCCATGCATGTAATACTTCGAAATCTCTACAGAATTCTTTATCAGTCCAAGCTTTATAAGCCCGTCTGCAAGCACATCCTTACATACTTCATTTAATTCCTTTGTAGTCATTCCCGGCTTTGCAGCCTCGACAATCTTTCGGTTTGCGGCAAGCACAATATCATAAACCTGTTTCTGGCGCTCGGTAAACCTGCCATTTACCGGATATGTTCTCGTAATATCCGAATTGTAGCCATCTATTCTGGCTCCAAGGTCAAGAAGCACCAGTGTTCCATCCTCCATCGTCTCACGATTTGTGTCATAGTGAAGCATCGTTCCATTCATTCCGCTTCCGGCAATTGTAGGGAAAGCTGTCCACTCTGCCCCACCGCGTCTTATGATATATTCAAAGTCTGCCTGTGCCTGATATTCCTTCATGCCAGGCTTTAAATTAGCCATTACATTGCAAAGTCCGTCCTTTGTGAGAGCGATTGCCTTTTTGGTCAGCTCAATCTCATCCTCATCCTTCTGCATACGCTCCTCTGCCACAAGCGGGAAAAGATTCTTCACAGCAACTCCCGGATAATCTGTCCGAAATTCATTGGCTTTTACCACATTGTAATCCGGCAAATCCACTTTCTGATGACGATACGTGTCAAAATATGCTGTGTATACATCCTCACGCGTCATTATCCTGTCCAGTGTGCTCTCAAGCTCATAAATATATTCTATCTCATCAATTCCTGATATTTCCTCGGCTTCCTCCATAGTCACCTTTCTGCCGTACCAGCGCTCCATCGTAGGGTCTGCCTCCTCTATGAAGAGCATTGTCTTAGCAGGCTCTACACATTTATCCAGGACAAGGACCATGTTGTCACGTCTAAGCCCGGTCAGATAGAAGAAATTGCGGTTAGCCTGTGCTGTGAATAAATCATACTCATCTGCACTCACATGGTGCTCGATGCCTGAGTACAATATTGCTATAGAATTGTCCTCCATCTTGTCTAAAATTCTTTGTCTTCTGCTTTCAAAATCCATTTTGCTGCCTCTTATTTCATATATTTTTTAAAAAGTGAACATTTCAACGTCAGTTTTTCATCAATGACATTCACTTTTATATTCGTATTAATCTAGTTATATTTATCATCTACATTAATTTCTGACATATACCCAGCAGTTATAATGCCTGCCGGCAACGCAACAATTGCAATTCCAAACAATGAACTAATCATTGTAAGAATTTTTCCTATACCTGACGTAGCATAAATATCCCCATAACCAACTGTTGTCAATGACACGGTTGCCCAATAAATCGCATCAAAAAAACTATTAAAAGTATCAGGTTCGATATTAAACATTACAAGTGCCGTCACAAATATATATCCCATAGCTAGAAAAGCAACTATTGTAAGACTATCCTTTTGCCTTTTAAATACCCTGACAAGTATATCAATATTTTTTGAATATCTAAAACTCTTAAATACTCTAAACACCCTAAATGTTTTAATAAGTCTTGTTACTCTTAAAAGTTTAATTCCACTATTAATTATCATAAAAGAAGGTAATATGGATAGCAAATCAATTATAGCCATAGCTGTAAATGGATATTCAATATAAGAAACTTTTCCTTTACCAAGTTTATAATCTGCTGTAAACAGTCTTAACATATAATCACCAACAAATATTATTGTTGTAATCCAATCCATAACATTAAAAACACCATTCTGCTCCTTGAATGCTAATGGTACCAGACTAGCAATGATACACATCATCATAAAAATATCATATGCTTTACTTAACGAATCACCGTCTTCACTTACTTCAATAATCTCATATATTCTTCTTCTCATTTTTCTTTATATACCATTCATTAAACTGTTTCGCTAATAATTTTATACTACTTACAGTTGTCGCATGTTTATACATTTCATTCGGTTTTATCTTCATTCAGATGATAATCATATTAGCATTATCTCTGCAACATCTTTTATTTAATTCACTCCCTTCAAATAATTTTTCTTATCATTATTTTATAATAATACCACAATTCAAATAAAAAAACACCCCAGAACCGAAGTTCTGAGGTGTAATATACTCTTGATATTTTCTTTAATCAATTATTTTTTCTATAGCGTCCTCTTCCTATAAACTCTATAATTCCATTATCTCTTAACATTTGTAATTGCTGTCTTATTTTATCTTTTATATGATGATTGTCCGGATGTTTTCCTGCAAGCATCTTCTCAAAACTATACATCTGCTCTAACGTAAAATCTCTGTCTTCAATTATATTAACACAATTCAACACGTCCAACATCCAGCCCCTTGTTTCCAACTTACTACCACGTAAAAATTCTGTTCTATGCACCTTTTCCATTATCTTTTTAACAGATATTTCCTTTTCATTTTGTACAATGTAAATTCTTCCTTCATTTGGAATCCTGTTCAATAAAATATTGCAGCCCGTCCATCCTGCTCTTCTAGCAGTTTCTGCCAATGGCTTTCTCTTTTCTATTATATCCGGTGAAAAGAAATATTTTGGTACCATAACAAAATTTTCAATCTGTAGGCTAATTTTATTATAGTGCATAAAGAAAAAATTGGGATTATTGATTGAGGTTATCCTCTCTATCATTGTATTATATGCACCATCATTTATCTTATTACTGATAGATGCGCCTTTACTTTTCAACTCATACTCTTCCTTACAGGATGGACAAAAGAAATCAGCAACTGGTCTGTTATTCTCAAAATGTGAAACATATTTATTTCCACAATATGGACAAAACATATTATTATTTACCCAGTCTTCAGTTATAACTCTTATTTTCTGTGCATTACTGGAATAATTATCAGCTTTTCTTCCATCCATCTGTAAATTCAAAATTATCACTCCAATACCGTTTGATATAATACACTATTAAAGCGTGTTCTTATCTTTTCAATGTTTTCTTTTAAAATTTCTATAAGAATACAACTTCTCTTTTTATTCAATGCAGCTACACCTACGGCTCCACTACCTGCAAACGAGTCTAATATTATTTCTCCCTCATATGTAACATATTCCAATATCTCTTCACAAAGTTGTACCGGTAACTCACTCTGATGTATTTTGTTTTTCCTGGCTACTGGTTGCACATCAAACATAGCAGGCAGCATGCCATTACATCCACTCATATAACATTTTTTCCCGGTTAAATCAGATTTCTTCTTATCATATCTCATATTTCTAGCTTTTCCTTTTGAAAAAATCATTATATCCTGTGTATTCTTTGCTTTTCTCCCTGTATTACTCACAAAGGTTCCTTTTTTCCATGATACCTTAGAATAATAAACAAATCCGGCCTCTTTTGCATATTGTTTAATTTGATAAAGATACTCATAATTATTCTCATTCTCTGCAGGTAATACCTCGACCAAAAAACAACCTGCTTTTAAAACTCTTGCTTTTTCCTTAAAATCATCAAGTGTATATCTAAAACAATCATATTCTGCAAAAGCCCGTGTTCCACCTTTATTTGATTTTTTATCCAGCCACGGATGATCTGTCAAAATACAATCAATGCTATTATCTCCTAGCATAGATAAATCTCTGCCGTCTCCTTCAATTAATATACACTGTTCATCCTTATTGTCAATTGTACAATATACGCCTTTTGATATTCTCTCAAACCTAATACCTATTTTCTCATAAATACGAGCTCTAACTGTTTCCTTCGGTTTATCAGCATTTTGCTGGTATGCCTCTTTTAATGAGAAGCTTTCATTATCCTTAAAACAATTAAATATCTTTTCTGCTAATGTCATTTCGCACTACCTCCTTAGATTTTGGATCTTGATCCTATCATAGGAGGTGCTCAAATAAAAGTACTATTTTTATATTTTATCTTTTAAATAGAATAATATGGTGATCTAATGTTTTCGCAACAATATTATTCCATCAATCCTAATATTCCCTGTTCACTCCAATACTCATTTGGATATATTGATAATTCTTCTTTATGCTTACGAATAATTCTTTCCGGTGTTTTAGTATTATCGTAAACATGCACAATATCACATATATTAAGCAGTTCTTTTATGTTATTAATTGATTTGTAATATCTCTCGATAACTTTATCACTAGCAACATTATGTCCACCTGCCGCCACACGAGATTCAATTCTGGCAATATTAATTTGTGGATCAACTGTTAACACAAATACACATTTTATGAAATATCCCTCTTCTTTTGCTTTTCTCAAAATATTTAACTTATATTCAGATGACAAAACAGTTTCAAATGTAAAATCTTCTTTCTTGGCAATTGATTCATATCTCATCCGATCAACCAAAACAGCCGCTTCCATGTTATTCATTCCCGTAGTCGCAACAACATCATCGGCATTAGTATATTTACCAACTTTATCAAAAAAAGCTGTTATTGTACTTTTCCCCGAACCATTTGGTCCCGCTAATACAAGAATCATCGGTTTTTTATTCTGCATATTTTCTTTCCCCATTTGCATACTCTACATAAGCCTGTTTCTTTTCATTATCATAACCGGCTATAGGTTTTTTACATATTTTCGCTTTATTTATTGCTGCCTTAACAGCTTCAACTGCCCTTTCGTCCATTTCATTATCCGATTCTGTCAATGTACTCTTCTCTTCTTCTCTGGATACAACTTTTATAATTCTACCACTTTTGGTGCTTACAGTTGTCATATAATCACTCCCTCTGTTTTGATTAATATTAAAATATATTATCTCTTATACTTGTTTTCTTTTTATTATAATATTTATTTTATCATAGTTCACACAAAAAAACACCCCAGAACCGAAGTTCTGAGGTGTAATATACTCTTGATATTCTCTTTTCCGAAAAATTATCTCTTTGATAACTCCGAACGCCTATTTTTCGGCTTTTTTGATGCATTTGTAAGTTACGCGGCAGTTACCGCTACTTTCTTTCCAGTTTCCTTAATGCTACATCATGCGCATACGATAAAGCAACTAATTCCGGCAGCTTTTAATTTTTTCTCTGTCTTCTCTGCATTTTTGCGATCTGTATAAGCTCCCGCCTGGACTTTGTAAAGTCCGTTAATCATTCTTACAAATACGTCCTTATGCCCGGTCTTTCTGATTTTCTCCGCCATAAGCTCAGCGCCTTCTTTTCTCCTGTACGCTCCCGCCTGGACTCTGTAATACTTCTTGTCTTCTGCTCCCAGGTCGTCGGTTTTCGTATCCTTTGTATCGTAGTTGTACAGTTCGTATGTTTCGATAAGCTCAATAAGTTTCTTCGCATATTCCGGGTCTGTTGCGTATCCAGCAGCAGCTACCGCTTTACAAGCTTCTTTGTAATCTGTTTCCCCGATTACCTTCGCGTATCTCTTATACTTCTTTAAAAATGCACTGTGGTCTTTTACGGAATCTTCCCAGGTGTCATAAGCTCTAAACTCTGCTTCTACCTGTACTTTCTTTCCGTCTTCGTATTCTGTAGTTTTTCTTGTTAAGGTCTTACCCTTCCAGTCCTTTGTAGCCTTAATTCCAAAAAGTGCGTTACCTGTCTTTGTCAGCTCTGATTTTCCCCAGGCGCTTTCTAAAATTGCCTGTGCTGTCGTTAAGCTTGCCGCTACTCCGCTGTTCTTCATATCGGCGGACGCAATAGCGCCCACCACTTCAATAAAGCTCTTCTGTTCTGCGTTCATGTTCCTTATCCCCCTACACTGCCTGTAAGCTCGATACAGCTACCCAGCTTGTAATATCTTTAAGTCGTGCTTCCTGTACTCCGTTATTTACCTGGATTTTATCTACTGTATGTTTCTTTCCGCCGCGCTGAGCTGCCGGAACTGTTTTACCGCGTGCCGATGATAAGCCACCGTATACCGCGCCGTCTTTAATTGTTACGGTACTTCCTACTGTAATGCCTTTGCTTCCCTGGTTTCCGCTGTTCCCGCTTTTCTTAAGCCCGAACTGTTCCGCGATTGCTGTAGCCACTGCTGCCGCGATCTGGTCTTTTTCCGCTGTATAAATCTGCATATCGTCTTTGTCGTCGATAAAGCACACTTCCAGCAGTGCCGAAGACGTACCGCTTGCTTTTGCTCTCGCGATCACGCGCCAATTTGTCCGCTTTACGCCCCTGTTCTTAAGTCCCAGCGCTGCGATTTTCTCTACGATCTTCATTTCTACGCCTACGGTCTTCTCTGCTGTTGTTACATAGATTTCCGTACCTGTAGTCTTCCCGTCCCCGGCAAGGTCATTTACACAAGAATTAAAATGTACTTCCAGTACATAGTCATAATCTCCAAAATTTACCTGGCAGCAACCTTTACCCAGGTCTTTAAAAGCGTTCCTGTTTGTCGGGTATAAGTCAACCTGTGCATAGTTTCCCAGTGTTTCCTTAATCTTCTGTACCATTACTACGGTTTCTGTCGCTTCTACTCCAAATTTTGAACTTGCACCCGGGTCGCCGTCCCCGTGTCCGCTGATAAGTAAAATCTTCATACAATTACGTCCCCGTTACTGTGCTTTCCGTTGTTTTCTCTTCTTCTTTCGTAATTGCATCTGTACCATATACATAATTGTATAGTTCTTTATTGTTTTCCAGCATTTTTCTAAATTCTTCTAACGCCTTGTTTAACAATTCGTCGTACTGTTCTTCTGTAAGAAAAAGTGTAACAATCGGGAATCTTTCTACCAGCCATTCCCATACCATAGATCGCTTAATGCGACCTGTCTTACTTTTAAATTCTCTTTCTGCTTCCGTTACCATGTAAAGCAGTGCTGCCTTTACCTTTTCAATCTGTTTCCCCGGTGTCAGTTTCAAAAATCTAAGTACAGCATATACCGTAAGCGCCCCGATAATAAGAAGAATAAAAAAGTATACCCAGTATTCAAGAATCATTTTTACAGTTTCCATAGTTTCGTACCTCTAAAAATTTTGTATTTCTGTCGGTTCTAACGCTTCATCTATGATTGTATCTGTTTTATCTTTCATCTTCTGTATGATTCTCTCTTTTGTTTCTTCCGCCTGGTTCTCTTCCCCCAGGTCTATAAGCTTTTTAATCATTCCAAGTTGTATCTTAATTCCATTTTCAAGCTGTACCGCTTTCAGATACCACACTACAGCGGCAGCGAATACACCGCCAGCCGTCGGAATGATATAGGTAAACACATCTGTAGGCTTTTCGTTCCAAGCGAACACTAAAGCTACTAAACAAGCGCATACAAATAGTACACCAGTCCACATTACAACCTTTTTCTTAAATTCTTTTTTACTCTTTTTCCTGTTCATGCTTCTGCCAGCCTTCCAGGTCTTTTATACGGTTGTTCTCTACTGATATTTTTTCAAATACCACTTTTGAATCTGCTTCTAATTTGTATACCCTTTCCGCTACGTTGTTGTGTTTATCTAATTTCTTTTCGATATAGTCTAATCTTGTACGCATTACGCCGTAAATCACGCCGATAGACACGCCATAGACTACAAGCTGTACTAACAGCCCTATCCAAAATTCATTACTCAAAAATACTAACCTTCCTATACAGAAGACATTTTTATTAAGTCTTCCTTTCCTTCTTCTATGTCTTGTATCATCGTTAGTATAATATTGTCTTCTTCCTCTATCGCCCGGTATTGTTCCAGCTCTAACAGTAGTCTTTTATTTACCTCTGTCAAATCTGTAATTACACTGGCTTGTACTTCAATCATTTGTAAAAGATAATCACTCATTTACTTTATCCCTTATCTGCTGTTTCTCTTCTTCCGTAAGGTTTTCGTAGCTCTCTAAAATCTCTTCCAGGTCTTCGCCACGCTGCACCTTAATTTTTACACCGCGTACTATAATTTTAAGTTTCGCGCCCGTCAGCATTAAATAGCACCCCCTAAGATATCCGCCATAGTTTCTACAAGCTCGTCCGTTGTTTCTACCAGTCCGTCGGTTGTCTCTTTGAGATCATCGTACTTCTCTTCTGCTGTCTTCTCTCCCGCTTTTTCTGCTGCAATTCTCCGGGCTTCCTCAATCCATTTAGCCAGGCTTCCGTTAATACGGGCTTCCAGCTTTGCAGTTTCACGGGTGCAAAACTCAATCAGTGTAAAACGGTAGTGTTTCGGTTTTTCTTCCGTCTCTTCTACTGTCTCTACGTCTGTCTTAAGCTGTACGCGCACACGCCCCGCCTGTCTCCCAACGATAGCCGCCCCGGTCAGTACTTCCTCTTCTGTCTCTACGCCTTCTCTGATTCTTACCGCTTCCATTGCTTATTTTCTCCTTTGCGCTTTTTACGGTATCATCAAAATACTTTACTTTCAGTCCCCAGGAATCCGTATTTTTTATCCAGTCGTAATAGCTTATTACGCTTCTTGCATCGTGTCCGTTAAGTATCTGCTTCTTTCGTACCTTCCGTATTCTCCGTGTTATTCTTAAGCATATACTGGAACGCAAGGTAGTACAGTCCCGGTAGAATCTATAGCCTATAAAGTCTATTGGTCTGTTCCCTAACTTCCCTTTATCATTGGTTGCGTGTACCTGTAATTTACTCTTTATGTGTAAGCCTATTCGTGATAGCGCATCACGGATACAGGCTACAAACTGCCGTAACTTCTTTTTATTACTACTAAATAATAACATATCGTCCATATACCTAAAATAGTATTTTATCTTGAAAATGTGTTTTATTACAAAGTCTACGGGTGTCAGCATGATATTAGCGAACCAATGCCCGAACGGTGTACCTATCGGTATCCCTCTTTTCCCCGCTGCTGTTTCCTTTACCCAGTAAACGTCTATACACATAAACAGTAATTCAAGCAGTCTTTTGTCTTTAAACATTTTGATAAGCCGGAACTTTAAAAAGCAATGTAGAATATTATCATAGCATTTTCTAATATCCAGGGCTTCCCAGTACTTCGTATGCTTTACATTCTTATACTTCTTTCCCTTCCTGTTCTTCCTGGCTATTGCTCTTTCAATCTTTCTTTTGCAATATATCCCGCCTTTTCCCTTTATACTTGCGCACGAATACATATACATTCTTCGCATTAGAATAGGCTCGATGATCTGCAATACTGCCCGCTGTACAATCTTATCAACCATACATGGCTTAGCGATCACTCGTTTTTTATGCCGCACGCCGTCGTATATTTCTTTTCTTCTCAGCTTCCGCGGCTTATATCTGCCTTCTATCAGAAGTGCCTGTATCATTTTCGTGTATTTGTCGATATCCCCTAAATACTTTTCTTTCTGTTGCTTTGCATTTGTCTTTTCGATTTTCTTTGATTTTGTGGCGTTCGGGCTACTGCATACTGCCTTAATCGCCGTTTTAATGTTTTCATATTCGTAGATTTTTTCGTAGATTCCACCAACTCTTTTAGGTAGTATCTCTTGTTTCTTTAACTTTGATTTCTTATTTACTGGCTTATCCATATACTACCCTTTCTTAAATGCTTATTCGGAATACATCCAAAGATGTACCGCCCTGTAAATAGCGGCTTCCGGGTTTCCCCTAATAATTCCTTGCCAGTCGCTTATTTTTACCAGTCCTTCGCCGTGTCGGTTACTCTGGTAAGGTCACAGCTTGCGCCGTGTTTAGATAGTGTGCAATAATTCATATTTTCCATTATAAGCATTAAGAAGCACCCCGCCGATGTTCCAGTTCGCGTTACCGCTGCCGTTGTTCGCGTTCACGTAAGGCAAGCCCGCGTTAGCTCCGTTGTTCGCGTTACCGAAGACATACAAGACGTACCAGGCGGCTTACACACTAAATCCCTTTTATGTATTTTTCTATCCTTCCATGTTTTCTATCTCCTTCCCGCCGTTTCTTTTGGGTAGTATATCATTTCATTTTGCAAATTCAATACTTTCCCCCTTTCCTTCCATTTTCCTGGAAATCTTTAGGTATTAGGGGGCTGCCCGCCCCCGTTACACCCCCGGTCTTACTGGCGCTTTTTAAGAAGCACCCCGCCGATGTACCAGTACGCGATACCGCTGCCGTTGACCGCGACCACGTAAGGCAAGCCCGCGTAAGCTCCGTAGTACGCGCAACCGAAGACATACAAGACGCACCAGGCGGCATTGTTATTACTCCACAAATACGCCCCGTTTCCTTTTCCTACCGAAGAACCGCCCAGCTTTTCACACCACATTTCTAACGGGTGTTCCGGGTCAAATCCCTCCAAAAGCTGCCAGCCGGACGTTGTAGGAAATGCGAAGCTTAATGCCTTATAATTCGGGTCTGTATCTCCTACGTTATCTTTCGTCGCTGTGTTGTCGTAGCATACATATAATTTATCCTGGTATCGGTTCACATTATCCACAAAAGCATACTGCCCGTTATGCTCATGCCCTAAAAGTAGCATAGCGTGCTTACCGTCATTCGCTAAGCATCCGTCTTTCATCCCCAGGCTATCGGTTGTTCCCGATATATTGGCACAATGACTAATAATATTACCTACTGCAATATTTACCGGGTCGCCGTCAAAATAGATCGCTTTCCCCGTTACGCTTCCGCTGCTGTAGTCTTCCACTCTTGTAATTAGTCTCTGCTTCGCTACCTGTGCTCCGCCCAGGCTCGTACCAATTTCCACAGCATTCCCTACCAGGTATTCGTTAGCCGCTGTCGCCAATGCGATAACGATACGGTTCGTACTCTGTTCTGCTACCAGTGCTTTGTCCTGGTCTGTATATCTCAGATAGTAATAACCCTTACATACTTTTTCCTGGGTATTAAGGCTTGCATATTTCACAAGTACCAGCATACTGTACGCCCAGTAACTTGTACTATCCATGCTGTAGAAGCCTTCCCCGGCAGCTTTCGACCTGGTTCTTACTGTAGCCCTGGTTATTCTACAATCCGGGTGTTTTCCGCTCATGGATACGTGCTTACTTCCCATAAGCGAAGACGGGTAGCGTCCCCACTCCCACGGCTCTATATATACCGCTCCGTCAAATGCTCCGGCGGAAATCTGCACATATTCGTATGTATCGTCTCGCCAGCGCTTAAGGTAAAATCCTGGGTATTCTGTAAGTACCATGTACTTCGTTGGGTCGTACCCCGGCTCTCCGATATACGCTACTGTTTCTCCTGTATCCAGGTCGCAGCATTTAGATACAATCCCCGCCCACGGCATTACATAAGAAAAATCGTCTTTCCCTACCTTTGCCCCTATGGTCGGGTTCGCTTCCATGCCTACACTTGCGTCTGTACGTTCCCAGGTATCGCTTACGCTTTCTGTATTCCACACCCTTTTAACCCCGTAGATCGGCGCACCTACCTGGGTATGGACTCCGGCAGCTCTTAAAAGCGCGTTTGTCTCTTCCTTTGTATATCCTTTAAGGTTCTGTGCTGCTTCTGCCCCGGCTGCTTTTACATCATTTACCGCTTTTTCACTCTGCTCCGTAACGCTTTGTGCTGCTGCTACTGCTTTTTCTCTTGCTTCATTCGCTGCTGTCGCTGCGCTGTTCGCTGCCGTTGCTTGTTTTTCTGCTGCTGCCGCTGCATTATTCGCCGCTGTTGCCTTTTCTGTCGCTGCTTCCGCCTGTTTCTTCGCTTCTGCTGCCGCTGTAGTTGCTGCTGCCGCCTGTTTCTCTGCTGCCGCTTCTGCTTTTGTTTCTTCTGCACTGCTTTCAGCTGCCTTAGAAGAAGCTGCTGCTGTAGTTGCTGCCGATGCCTGTTTTTTGGCTTCTGCTGCTGCCGTGTTTGCTGCTGCCGCCTGTTTCTTCGCTTCTGCTGCTCCCGCGATAGCTTCCCCCGCTGTATCCAAGGCTTCGTTAGCTGTAGTAAGTGCCGTTTCCGCTACTTCTTTAGAAAGTCCCACTACTCTAAGTGCATCGGTAAGGCTTTCGTATTCGTTACTGCTCTTAATTTCGTCTTCGCTTACTGCTCCGTCGTCTACATTCAAATAGAATTTAGCAGTACTCAGTACCCCGCCGGAAGTACCGTACAATACCACATCTACAATAGCCGTACCCTTGCAAGTCGTCATTTGTCCGCTTATGTCAATGACTACCGTATTATTTTCTTTTGTGGCATTTTTAGTAACCTGTTTTCCGTCTGCCTTTCTGCATCTGACTTCTACAGTATTTACCCCAGTAAGGCTATATTCCTCTCCGTTGTCTTTGATTTCTGCAATTACGCGGCGCTCTGTATCGCCCATTTTTGCAAATACAACTTTATAGGAATCTCTTAAGCCTACGTCCAGCGTAAGCCGTGTGATCTGTTTATCCATTCTTTAACAGTTCCCCTTTGTATTGTTCAAATTCCATAGCTGCTACCGTAGCATTTCCCGCGCGTACATTTGCTAAGACACTTTCAAGAATCAGAACCGTAATACTTGAATGTAAGCCGTAATTTCTTTCCGCCATAATAACCGCTGTATTGATATCCTTTTTCGCTTTTTCAATTGTTACGCTAAGCGGCTCGGCTACTCTCTTAACTGCTTCCTCTTTTGTTTCTACGTGTTTGGCTTCTTCCGTTACATTTTCTTCCTGTTGTACTTTTGCTTCTTTTACTTTATTCTCGCTTGACAATTTCACTCGCTTCTACCTCTTCCCGGAAGTTCACGCTTCCACTTACTTCTGTCTCTGTATTCTCTGCTGTAATTCCTTCTTCATTATCTACGATTTCTGCTAATACATATTCGTCTTTTTTCTTCTCTTCCATTTTTCGCTCCTACGTCCAATATCCAACTATTACCCCGTCTGCCACTCTTATATACGACGTTGAATACGACCAAGATATACCGCCGTTTCCAGTGCTTTGTATTGAGATTGCCGTACATATCGGTATTGTTCCTGTATATCCGTTGTACCAGGTGTTATTGTACTTAACTCCCGTCCCGGAAAGTCTCACGTTATGCAGCTCGTAATTATGCAGATACATATTACAGCCCACATGTAGCCCGGCTTCCGTGTAAATACTATTCGCTCTCGAATAACACAAAATCGTATCATAGGTTGTTGCGCCGCTGGTCGCTGCTCGCGCCCATGCCATGTATTTTCCCTGGTATTCCAGGTCAAATGTAAGCCCCTTATGGGCGTTGTTGTCTTTCCACTGGTTTGTACCGATGCGCCCTACAAAATAGCTGTCCCGGTAAAAAGAGTTCCCCGACTGGTCGAATACTGTACGCTTTCCAGCGGTGGTTACTTCTCCGTTATAAATAGTAATCTGTCCGGCGGAAATCTGTACATACTTAGAATCCTTGTTAAATGCAATCAACACATTATTGTAGTATTGGGTTATATAGCTTCCCATATCTCCCTTTTCTACCTTACTTGTGATATTGTCCGCATTTACCTTTATTGCAGCTCTAAGCTCGTCTTCGATTCCTTCCGCCCGTTTTACTTCCGCTTCGATAGCGTCATTTGCCACTGTAAATTGCGCTTCGGCGTGGTCTTCGTATTTCCCCAATACTTCCACATCTTTAATATAAACCGTCGTGTTATCCACATAGTTATACACATAAAAGTACTTTGTCCCCGCTGAGCTTATAGTTATCTCCGTTTCGTACTGTTTAAATACTTCGTCGTCCAACTCTCCGGCTTTTGTATAGTAGCTGATTCCACCAAGTGATACCCTAATTCTCGCTTTACTTATACTTCTTAAGTCCGCCCCGGCTTTGAATCTTACCGTATACGTCCCGGCTTTCAGCTTCCAACTCTGATACATATAAATATTAGACGTTCCCCTGGTAATGCTTGCTACATTCCCTAAGTATTCGTCGTTTGTGGCTATTATATTTTCGCTGTCGCTCAGTCTCCACCCGTCCAGGTTTCCGCTTTCAAAAGTTCCATTCTCAATATAATTATGCTTAAGTGCATCAACCGCTTTTTTCGCATAGGTCTTAACTGACTCTGCCGACTGGTTTATAGAAGTCTTCATGTTTACTTGCGTAACATAATTCTTAAGCTTCCCGTCCGTATCTGCCTTTGCGTCTGCTAACGCCTGGTCTGCTGCCGCTGCTGCCGTTTCATCGGCGTAACTTTTGGCGTTTGCTTCTGCTTCGTCCGCCAGGTTGCCCGCTGTTTCGTCCACATACTGAAAACTGGTATATGTCTTTTCCGCTTCCGTCTTGATCTGCTCCGCCGTTTGGCTTATTGCCGTAGTCATTTCGGTAGTTGTCACATATTTTTTAAGCTGTTCATCTGTATAACTCTTAGCCCCAGCTCCTACAGTATCCGCGTAATTATTCGCGTTGCTTTCTGCTTTACTTGCCGAATCATCTACATACTTATAGGTTGTATATGTCTTGCTGGCTTCGGTCTTAATTTCTTCTGCCGTCTGGTCTATCTTTGTCCCCATTTCTACAATGGTTACATACTTCTTAAGCTGCTCTTCCGTGTAGCCCTTCGCGTTCGTTTCCGCTTCGCTTGCCAGGCTTCCCGCTGTCTCGTCCACATACTGAAATGTTGTGTACGTCTTTTTAAAATCGCTCTTAAGTTCATCAATCGTATTTTTATAATTTCTTTCCGATGTCTCTACAGCTTCGCTTATATGGGATTCTACGGACTTTCTGTAATCAATACTGATAGAATCCGCTTTTATGCTGTCTGCCCTTATCAGCGCGCCGTCTAACTGCCCGACACATACATAATCAGCATAAAAACCCCTACCAGTTCCGAAGGTCTTCCAGTCCCAGTCTTTCCCGTCCGCTGTACGTTCTGACGCAATACAGAAGCCCATTGTACCGATAGACATAGCCCCGTAAGTTGGGCTTCCTTCTACCATGTCTTCAAGCAGTACCGCCCTTACCTCTGAAGGTTGCGATATATCGCGCTGGGCTTTTAATTGTGCCTTTACAGCGTCGATTTTACCGTATACTTCTTCTGCCTTAAGTGTCCCGTCTTCCCTGGTTACTTTCTGTATAATATCCGCTGCGCTGGTTGTCTTATCAAAATAGTTTTCTATATAATTACCCAGCTCAACCTCTACATTTTCTTCTTCGATGCAGTCATACACCAGTCTTATACATCTTGCAGTTACATTTATCTTAAGTTTTCTATCCCTGGTTAATACGTCGTCGCCTATTCCTGTTGTTGTCAGTTTCTTATAGTCTTTGTAGTCGTCCGTATTCGCAATTTCTACCAGGTCAACCTTATAATTTACCTTCGGCTTATCAAGTCCATTTTCGTATTCTTTTTTGCACCGCCTTTTAAGCTCTTCTCTCAAAAGTTCCAGGGTGCTAAAGCCTTCTTCCCCTTCCTGGCAGTCTTCAAGCAGCTTAACATCTTCAAACTTAATCACTGCTGTCCTGGGATTCGCGTAATTTCCTATAAGCGGGCTATCTACCCACGGTTCTTCCCCTTCCAGGGTGTACCCGTTGTACGATTCCGGGATAATTCGTGTTACCACATCGTCTATACTTATATCTGCTTCTATCCCGGTCATATTCCGCCCGAACTCTGCACACGCTCCATAGTCCCCGCCCATGCGGTCATTTATGATAACGGTAAAATTATCATACATTCTTTCGCCGCCCCAGCGATTTATAAAGCTATTTTCATCGTCCCCGCCGATTGCTTCCATGATGTTTTTACGGATATAGTAAGCTGTGGATCGCGTTTTAATATTTGTCTTCGCCTTGTACTTCGTCCCGCTTAAGATTATATCTAACGCTTCTTGCCCGGTCTTGTCCGTCGGTCTTACATCTACCAGCATTTCCCCGGCAGAATCATAGAAAATATGTCTTGCATACGCTGTTACTTCTGTCTCAGTCTTCGTATAATCATAGATTCTAAAAAGCTGCTTCTTTGAATACGGCGTAGGTGCTGCTATTACATTATCAGTTACCAGGTATTCCCAGCGCCCCAGGTCGTCTATAGGGTGTTCTAAGGTAAGCTCTGCCACTCCTTCTACAGTAAGTTCTACTTCGCACGTAGTCGGCGTTAAGGTCATATCTCCGTTACTTCCGTAGTCCTCATTACCTTTAACGTATACCTCTATCATTTATCTGCACCGCCAGTTAGGTTTTATCTTAACTGTAAATCCAGGGCTTACACTAAATGTATTTTCCCCTTCTTTTAAATACAGGTCTTCATAATACCCGGTAAGCCGTCTGTTTGCCGTTTCCTTCAACGCCGTGTAGCAAAGTTTCAGCCCGGTATCTATAACCAGCTTTCCGCCGATATTCGCCGTAACTTCCGTACCGTTTACAGTAAGTGTACATACGCCGTCCCCCGCGATCTCATACACTGGTTTGCACTCTTCAAAAGCATTATACAGTGTATCGCTTAAGTTCCTTGTTTCTGCTCCTTCTGTCAGATACATATAGCCTTCACAAGTAAATGTTACCTGGAATTTCCCGATACGCTTCGCTAAGCGCTCGTTTGTCCCTATATCAATTTTCTTCACTTTGTAATAATAGCCCGGGTCGTCTGAAAACATAAGCATACCTGTACTTTCCTTAAGGAATCGCCGTTTTATGCTTCTGAAATCTTCCGCCCAGTCTTCCGGGTCGTCCGACATGAAGTTATAAGTAATCTCAATGGGAATATCTTTTAATGTTCCTTTTTTTCTGTATAAATTCCCGTCCCTTCCCGGTACTTTTATCTCGTCGTACTCCTGTTCTGCTGTAGGGATATTAGGGCGGCTCACGGGCTTAACGCCCGCGTCTCTGTCCCTAATATTGTTGTATATCGTGTAATATACACCGTTCATTATGCCGCCCCTTTCGCTTTCTGCTTGCTCTTTTGGTCTTTCGTTACATTCTTAACTACTCGCTTTGTTGTCTTTCGTGCTATCTCTTTTCCGTCAAGCTCAGTAATATTTGTGATTTCTACTATTACTGTCTTTTCGGAATCGTCCGTAAATTCTGTAGTATTTACTCTGTTGTTCAGTGCTACTACTTTCGCACTCTGCTTAACCTCTGTTACTGGTGTTATCTTCGCTACTTTCTTTGTAAGTGTTCCCAGGCTCTTATCTATGTCTTCTTCAACATTACCAAGCTCGTTCGTAAATCCTACGCCCGCTCCTTGCGCCATGTACTTACCTACTTCGTCCTGGAATACCCGGGACGGCGAATGTATACCCAGTGCATTTTTTACACCGTCTACAATTCCACTAAAGAAGCTCTGCACTTGCCGTCTAAACCAGCCAGCGGCATTACATATACCATTCCATACACCCGTTACGATATTGTAGCCTACGTTTGCCATTTGTGACGGTAAGGAAGCTACGCCATTGATCACAGCTCTTACTAACTGGCTCGCTGCATTTCTTCCCTGTTGCAGTAGTCCGCTTCCCCAGTTTGCTACAGCTTGTATAGCGCCCTGTATTGCGTTCCAAACTCTGCCCGGCATCTGAGATAGTGTTGAGTATACATTACTCAAAATATTCATTGCTGCCGTCTTCGCCTGGCTCAACATCTGCTGCCCCCAGTTCGCCATATTTGTAATTGCGCTTACAATCGCGTTCCAAATTTTGCCCGGAAGCTGGGATAAAAAGTTTACGACTGTCGTAATAGTATTCTGTATATAATTAGTCGCCTGTGTGTATACCTGTTGTCCCCAGTTCTGTATATTTGTAATCGTGCTTACTATTGCGTTCCAAATTTTGCCCGGAAGCTCTACCAGGAAGCCCACTACGGAAGTTATCGTATTTTGTATATACGTTGTTGCTTCCGTGTAAATCTGCTGCCCCCAGTTCTGTATATTTGTGATCGCGCTTACTATCGCGTTCCAAATTTTGCCCGGAAGCTCTACCAGGAATGTTATTACCGTGTTAATGAAATTCGGTATTTCTGTAGTCGCCCATGTTACCAGGTCAATACCGAACTGTACTACATTTCCGATTGCTTGACCGATTACATAGCCGATTTTATACGGTAATTCTTGAAAAAATGTTATTGCATTTGTTACAAATTCAGTAGCAGCCTGTACAACTGCTGCCTTCATATTTTCGCCCCAGGTCGTTACTGTCGTAACCGCTCCTAGGATTGCGTCCCAAATTTTTCCCGGTAATTCCTGGAAAAATGTTACAACGCTCGTTATCGCGTTACTTGCTGCCTGGGTCGCCGCTGTCTTTACATTTTCGCCCCAGGTCGTTATCTTCTCAACCGCTCCCAGGATTGCGTCCCAAATTTTTCCCGGTAATTCCTGGAAAAATGAAGCGATATTATCTACAATATTTCGGAAAGTTTCGCAATGTTCGTACAGCAGTTTAGCCGCACCCGCGAACGGATTCGCCAGGAATAATAGAATATCTTGCCAGTTATCTTTTACAAAATCTACAACCTTGCTTAGTGCGTTTGGTATTGTTTCTGTAAAGAATTTTGCAATTTCTCCTACTACTTTTCCTACCGTATCTTTTACGATGTTCCAGGCATTTACTACCGCCGCTCTTGCATCTTCATTCGTGGCGACAAATCCGACTATAGCCGCTACCAGTGTAGCAACCAACGTAATTATTAACATCATCGGATTTGCAGCCATTGTTATATTAACAAGTTTCTGTATGGCATTTAGCGCCACTTCTGCCGCCGTAAGCCCCTGTATTGCTGTTACTACTCCGTTAATTATCGACGCTACCTTAAATACCGCAAATCCCGCACCTATAGCAGTCAATAAGCTAGCTATCGTGTCGCCGTGGTCTGCAATCCAGCCCAGTCCTTCCAGGATTTTAGGTAATACCGCTACAATAATTTCACTGGCTTTTTCTACCAGGTTTCCGAAACCTGTAGCGATCTTATCAAGCGCGCCGCTCAGCTCCCCGCTCGTTAAATCTGTCTGCAAATCTCCTATTACGTTCGTAATATTCGTTACTGCATTTTTAAGCGGTGTCTCGAACTTTTCATAAGCAGCAATTCCAAGCCCTTCCAGCCCGCTCTTTAATATCGTAATTTTACCCTGTAAGTTATCATTCATCGTTGCCGCCATTTGTTCGGCAGCGCCCGTGGAATTTTCTATGTATCCGCTTAACTCATTGAACCGCTCGCCGCTGTTCGCAAGTAAAGCATTTACACTCTTAAGGTCAACTTTATTAAAGATTGTGTTTAATACTTCTGTCTGCTCTCCCTGGTTCATAGTTCCCAGGATTCCGTTAAGGTCTTGGAAAGTCTCATTTAACGGGCGCATATTCCCGTTTGCGTCGAAGACTTTAAGCCCTAACTCTTGCATTTTTTTCTTTGCGGTATCCGTCGGCGCTGTAAGGCTTAAAATTACGTTTCGTAATGCTGTTCCGCCTTCTGCTCCCTTCGTTCCGCTATCCGCGAATATTCCTAATACGGTATTCGCTTCGGTAACTCCGCCCGCTAAGCTCTTAGCCGTTCCGCCTACGCTAAGCAGTGCTTCGCCCAACTGCTGCACACTGGTATTACTCTTTTGTGAAGTCTTCGCCATTTTGTCTACAAAACTTTCTGTAGTTCCGGCTTTGTCCCCTAGTGCGCTCATGCTGTCCGTTACCATGTCGGAAGCTGTCGCTAAATCCATTCCGCCCGCTGCTGCCAGGTTCAAAACTGTAGGTAATGTCTCTACTGCTTTGTCTGCATCATATCCGGCAAGTGCCATATAGTTAAGGGCTTCTGCTGCCTGGGTAGCGCTAAACTGGGTGGTATTTCCGGCTTCCTTCGCTGCATTTTCCAGCTTTGTATAAGCTTCGCTTCCCCCGGCTATTTCCTGGGTAGTCATACCCATAGTAGCCGCTACCTGACTCATGCCGCTTTCAAAGTCCATGCCGACGCTTATCGCGCCCTTCGCAAGTTCCTTTATCCCGTTGGCAAGCTCTTTTACTCCGTTGATGATCGCGGAAGAAATAAGATTAGCCTTAATAACGTCGCCTAGGCTTATAGTTTTATTCCCGGCTTCGTCCATGTTGCTTCCCGCCGTCTTTATTTCCTGCCCGAAAACAGTCCATTTCTTTTCGGCGTTCGTTAATTCTTCTTCTGTATTTTTTAATGCTGTATTCTGCTCAGTAAGTGCCGCTTTCGATTCATTCAGCTTAACCGTATTCTTCGCTATTGCGTCTTCCTGTTTCTTTACAGCATTTGTAGCCTTTGCGTGTGCTTCTTTTGCTTCTTCTAGCTGTGCATTTAGTTTTTGGCTTTCCTCGCTGTCTTTCCCAGTCGCCTTAACGCTATCTTCATGGGCTTTCGTAAGCTCTGCTACCTTCTGCTTTGCCTTGTCTTCCTTCTCTATCAGTTCTGTAAGCTTCTGCTTCTGAGCTGTTAAATTGGTCTGCTGTAGCTTAATTGCGTCCGTTTGCAGCTTAATCTTACTTGTAAGCTCTGTCTTCTTAGCCTTAAGTAAATCTGTCTGACTTCCTAATGCTTTCGCTTGTGCCGCTTCTACCTTATATTCGCTGGTAACAAGCTTCATTTGCGTAAGCATTGATTTCATTTGACTGGTAAACTCGCTTGTATTCGCCCCTACTCTGAGACTTGCACCAGCCATTTATTACGCTCCTTATGTCTACTTTTCCCGGTCATATTCGACTTGAAATACAACGTAGTCCAATAAGTCGCTTAAATCTGATTCTAAGCACTCCTTATAGCTGTTTCGCATACTCTTTATACATATCTGTAGGATAGCGTCCAGGTTGTCCCCGTATGATCTCCATATTTCTTCCTGTGTCGTCTCTTCGATATACCCGTTTTCCTTGTCGTATTCATCGAACGCGCTACCCTGGTCTTCTTCCGGCACTCCGCCCAAAAGTGTACCAAGATACCGTATTTTTTCATTGACAGAAATATCTATGATTTCTACTATCGCTCCAAACGTATCTATAATGTCTGCTACGTCCAGCCGTTCTATTTCTTCATTCTCTACCCTGTCGTTAAATACAGCCTGTATCACGGCAGCGTATAGCTCTAATAAGTCGTCTTCATCATCAGTACAGCTAATTCTCTCCATAAGCTTTATAAATCTTCGGTAAGCGTATGTCGTGATTCTGTATAGCCTTTTTTCTCCTTCCTCACATTCCAGGCAGTAGTCTATTACACCTGTGAGCTTAAATTTTTTTTTGCGCCCGCGGCTTCGTCCTTAAGCTTCTTAAGGATATTCGCGTTAATCAGTCCGAAGTTAAAAATAATCTCTGAAACATCTTCTAAAGATTCGTTCGCTTCTTCAAAAGTAAACTGATTATCATACACCAGTACAATAGTGTTAATCATTTCGTCCAGTTCCGCGTCTGTATACGTCTGTTTCTCCGGGCGTGTCAGTCTTTCGTACACCTCGCGGAAGGCTTTATATTTCTTTCTTCCAATCTTTCCGCAATCGTATTCTTTACCGCCGATTGTAATAATATTTGCTTTCCCGGTCTTTGCTGTCTTCTCTGCCTGTAAATTGCTCTTGTTCAGAATTTCCGCATTGATAAGTGAGAAATTAAGCAGAATATCCGGGATTTCGTCCAGCGCGTCGCTGGCTTCATCAAATGTAAACTGATTTTCGTATACCACTACGATAGATTCAATCATTTTATCTAAGTCTTCGTCTGTGAAAACCATAGAAGCAGCTTCCTTCTTTAAAAAGCTGTCGAACGTCTCACAAAATGATCTGTATTTTTCTCTTGTAATTTTTCCGCTTTCATACTCTTTATCATTAATTGTTATTTTCATATTCGCACCTTCTTAGCGGTGTCATATTCTGACACCGCCCCTTTTTTTCTCTTTTTACGCTGCTACATCTGCTTTGTATTCCTGTACCGCCCCGAACCATTCCGCAATAGCTTTTTTAGCGTTTGCATGTTCTTCAAGTAATTGTGATTCGTCCACCTTAAGCGCATAGAAGCGTTTTGCTTTTCCGTCTACAGTATCCTCTTTCTTTCTCGCATAGAATGTAAATGTGATTTTCTGTGTCTGAGCTGTCTTCTTGTCCTTGATAGTCTCGTAGGACTCTTCCGGGTGTTCTGCTTTTCCGCAATAGTACCATACAAATTCGTACTTCCCGTTGTTCTGCTTCGCTCTGAATCCTAAAGCAACTTCCTTCGCTCTGTCGCTCTCTGATTTTACCAGGTAGCCGGATTTATACAGGGAATCAAACAGTAACGCATAGTCGCCCGGTGTCAGTCTGTTTACTTCCAGCTCGATCTCTGCTTTTTCAAATGTTTCTGTTGTATCTTCCACTTCGTCGTCACTGTATAAATATTCTACCGTGAATGTTTCTTTAACTGTCGCTGTGATTGCTTTCGCAAGTCTTGTAGGTACTTCTGCCGCATAAGTCGTAGCATCATTTGTAGTAACTGCTGCCACACAAATATCTTTTAAACCTACTACTCGGCTTCTCTCAATCGTCTGTTTATTTTCCTGGACTTTCATTACCTTAGTCTTCTCCTTCGGTATTTATCAAAAAATAAAATCGCGCTGCTTTATGGTACATTTTCGTGTCCTGTTCATAATCATCATTTCCCGCAAAATATGTAAAGCCCGCCTTCTTAAGTAATTTCTTTATTTTCCGTTTCAAAAGAAAACAATCTTCTTCACTCCATATATCTACCTGTATATAGTATTCTTCTGCTTCGTTCTTATCGTCGCTATGATTCGCGTCGGTATCCGTTATATAGTAAAAAGTAATATGGGTATCGTTTATATCCTGGTTGTACCAGCCTTCTTCTACGTGCTTTCCCGTTATACCCATTACATCTGCTATATACGCCGTTAAATCCAGGTCTTCGTTATTCGGATAATCCGCCATGATCTGTTTAAGCTGCTGCTTTTCTTCTTCGCTCAGAAGTGCCATATTATCCCCCTAACTTTTCCTTTAAAACTTTCTCGTACTCTTCTTCTGCTATACTCTTTAGTGCGCGGTATGTCGGGCGTGCTGCTTCCAGCATGAATTTTTTAGGCTTATGCATCGTCGTACCCCATTCATGGAACTTCATGTAGAAAAATGGCGAAGTATCACTTTTTTCCCAACCTATGACTTCTCCATAGTTCCCACTTTGTGTCGTTCCCTTCTCCGGGACATTATCCGCCGCGTGCTGCCCCGTCCTGCTGCCACGCCGCCCGGACTTCATAGGGTTTTTACTGTATGCTTTCTTCCTTATCTGCCCTTCTGATTCTTCTAAGCCAACTTTCCCGGCTTTCTTTACAATCTTTTTATTTAGGTCTTTCAGTTCCGACGCTGTAGCAAGCCTTTCTATTTCCCGCTGCACTTCGTCCAGTCCCAAAAAATCCATAGTAATATTAAAACTCATACTACTTCTTGCCCTTTAAGTACCACTTTCCGGCGGTCGTATTTGCCGTAATCGGCATTGATAAGCTTAAATATACGTTCGCCCCATACTACCCGGTATTCCTTTGTATTTAAGGCTTCCAGGGCTTTACAGTACCGTGTTTCAAAGTTCATTACATTTTCTAACTTTGCTTCCAGGGCGGTATACAGTTCTTTCCCGTACAGGCTCTTTACTTCACACCAGCATTTTAAATAGTCGTCCCACTTTTCTACTGGTCGCCCTTTTTCTACGGTCTTTTGCCGTTTCTGTATCATTACATACATTTTACCTACCCCACATTCGCCAGCTTATCCAGGATAGTTTGTGTTATCTTATCCCGTTTCGTGTTATTACTTACTGTAGTCCCTCTTACATCGTACATATCGCCTATTACTTTCTTCTGTAAGAGGGTTGCAAGTCTGCAACCTCTCTTATATTCTTCTTCACTACTGTATTTATCTTTTTCACGGTATGCAGTACCCACACAACCGTCTATATATGCTTCGGATATATCTATAAGCTCCGTGATATAGTCGTTATCATCGTCATAGCCTACCCTTAAATATTCCTTTGCTTCCTGTAATGTGATCGCCATAAGCCACTACCTACGCTGGCGTGAACTCTACTTTAAAGTCTGCTCTTTCGTCCAGTTTCTCACAATCAAAGCGCTCCTGTACTTTTAACGCCAGTTCGTCAGATTCAAAGAATACAGATTTGTCCGTAGATACTGTATAGCCTTTTCTCTCGAAGAATTTAACCAGCGCATACAGGTTTACTACATAAAAAATCATTTTTCCTGTAGCACTTGCTGTAATATCTTCATCACTCAGCGTAATAAGTTCTTTACCCTGGAAATATTCCTTACCATTTGCTTCTTTAACCAGGTCTAAGTTTCTTCCGTTCTTATCTTCCTGGGACTTCAAGTACACGCTGCCGGAAAGATTTGTAATTACTACTACTCTTCCTCGAAGTGTAGGTAATACTCCGTCAATGATTTTCTTTACATCTCTCCAATCTTTCGCGCCTGTAGACTTGTCTACCGCACTTCCTTCTACGATCTGCATAATTTCATCATTTTCAGTATTAACCCCAGCTTCCGCGAAGTCCGGCTTAATAACTTCCTGTACGATATTAACGGCTTCGTCTTCCTGTAAATCGTTCGCAATCGGTACAAGCGCGCCGTAATTTTCAATGTTGTACTGAATATCCTCTGTATTTGCTGCTTCTCCTGTAAGCTTCGTTCCAGATTTATACTTTTTCAGCTTTTTACCGCCAATTTTTGCGAACGGCATTTTACCATGATTAGAACTTGCTTTAATGATATGGCAATGGTTTTTAAGGCTCGGGAATCCCGCTCTTAATACCTGGATATCGTTTACGAACTGTTCCGGCAGAATAGCGGCGTTACCGTCAATATTTACGGCAGCTCTTTCTTCGTCTGTCAGTGCTGCCTTTCCGTGTAAAGCAAATTTCACGGCAGCTCTCAGCTCGTTTACTGCTCCTGTTGTTCTGCTTTCTTTCTGTTTCTTCTGCCTTCCCAGGTCTTCCCGCTCTTCGTCGTCCTCTGCTTCTCTTACTGCAAGCAATTTCTGTAATTTTCTCTTTTCTGCTAAAGCTTCCTCTGCCTTATCCGCGTCTCTGCTTTCCAGGTATCCGTTAATTTCTTCTGTTTTCTGTACAATCTCTTCTCTTAATTCCTGTACTGTCATATGGTTACTCCTTGTTATTTTCGTCTGCGATTTCCAAAAGTCTCGCTTCTTTTTTCAGCTCTTCCAGCCGCTTCTCTTCTTTGGTATCTGCTTTCATACGTTCAAAGCTTCTACAGTTAATTTGTGAACTGTCATAAGCCGGGAACGTACACGGGCTTACTTCCAGCAGCTCCGCTTTTACAACACTTCTTTTGTACATTTCTTCGCCTTCGTGCTGTACTTTGCTCCATTTATCTTCTAAACAGATGAAACCGAAGCTACTACCGTCTACATCTCCACGCTTCACGCTTTCCCGTACATCATTTCCCCATGTGTTATTAGGTAAATCAATGTCGTAATTCAGCCCGGCAGTATCCCCCGTGTTAAATCTGAGTGTATCCGTCTTCGTGCTTCCAAGCGGTCGGCTTGTGTCGTGATTCCATAACGCTTTTATCTCGCTTCCGCTCTCTTTGCATCTGCTTAAGCTTTCATCGAAGCACCCGGCGGCGATTTCCTCTAAATATTTATCGCCCCAGCGGTCAGTAATAACTACAGGCGTATTATACTTAACTGCATAACCGCCAATCGTGCGGCTTTCTTCGCCTTCTGCTGCCGCCCTTACTTCAAGCTGTATCCCCTGGTACGCTACATAATTTCTTCTTTCCTGGATTTCCGCCGCATCTTCTGTACTGTGTGTATTATTCTCCGGCATTTCCCTTTGTATCCTTTCCTAAGTCCTTAAGCTTAAGCACACCAGCATTTACTATAAGGTCGTCCCCGTCCTCTGTAGTTTCCCTTCCAAGCTCTAACCTGGCTTCGTTCGGCTTTATGATTCCGCCCGCCACATAAGCGCATAATATTTTTTGCTGGGTTTCCGGCGAAGAACGCAAAATAACATTTGTGTTATGCTTCGCTTTATATCCTTGTGCCCTGTCGTCTTTTGTTAAGCAGCCCCACGTTACTTCCTGTTCGATAGATTCATACAGGATAAGCAGTGTATCCACTAAAAAACTTAACTGCTGCTGTTCCAGCGAATTGTTATTTGTGTCTTTCAAATCGTTAAGCTGATACATTTTTATACCAAACAGCGCCGCGATCTGACTTATAGACATTCTTCTTATCTGCTCATACTGCGCGTCTGCCAGTGATAAATTTACGGGTTGTACATTAAATCCCGCCGGAACTGTAAAGATACGCTTTCCTTTGCTGTACAGTTTTCCGAATTTTTCCTGTATCTTTCTAAGCTCTTTTTCGTCCCTTATATCGCTCGTAAGCTGTATTACCATTTTGTTAGTCAACCCGTTATCAAATAACGTATTAAGGTAATTCTGCGCTTTAATCTGTACGTCTATCGTGCTTTTTACGATAGTCCTTACTGCTTCCGTGTTGATTCCGTCCATAGTAAAGCCTTTGAATATCAGCAAATCCTCATAAAAGGCGCTTTCGTTCATTCCCGTACCTGGTACTTTGAAATCAACTAAAACTTTATGCTTTTTTGTTGATCTGAGTACACCCGCATCGTCTATAGTGATTCCTTCTATCGTGCAAGGGTACAAAGCTTCTATTTTCCCTTTTCTTCCGTACACTTTTACCGCTCCGGCTATGCCTTCATGCTGCCTGGTAGCTTCTATTGCCTTCCAAAAGTCTACCGCCGTCATATACGGGTTTGGTCTTAAGCTCAAAAGTTCATATAACGGGTGTTCTTTTGCCCTTCTTTCGCCTGTTTCCGTGTCCTGGGTAAGATATAGCGGCGTTTTCGCCACTGCTTCCGACAGCTTTTTTATACAGGTAAAGTAGGTTGCTTCCTTCATTGCCGCCGCTGGTTGGTCTTCTTCTATCCCGAAAACCTTTAAAAAAAGCTTTTCTTCGTCCGTAAGTCGCGGCGTATCGTCTACTTCTTTGCTTCTTTTTTCCAAAAAATCCAAAAACATTAACTTTTACCGCTCCTTACTATCATAATCGCGACTGCTGCCAGCTCAGCAGCTAAAACATACATACCGATATGCGGGTTTATGTCGTATGTCGTCCCAAACACTACCGCCATAGCTGCCAATAATAGCCCGTCTGCGATCACTATTTTTTTCTTCATGTTTTTTAACTTCTTAAGCATATTTTTTCCTTCTTACATCGCGTCCAGGTATTCCACCGGGTTATAGTGTTCAATACCATTTTCTTCGATGCACAATAGCAAGCCCATAAGCATGGCTATTACACCGTCGATTTTAAATTTACTTTTCTTCTTACTGTACTTAACTCCTAACATTTCGTCGTAAACTGCTATACAGTTTTTCGCCATAAATCGGAAGCACTCATTTTCTGCAATAACCAGCCTTTCGTCTACTAATAGGTTCTCGAAATCGTTAATAACCTGTGTCATAGTCTTAGTTCCCTGTCCTATTGGGATAACGTCCCAGCGGTCTTCTAATCGGTTTATGATTGTTGTACTTCCCCACTGGTCGAAGCCTATCTGTTCTATCCTGTATTTTTCGTCCAGTTCTACCGCATGGTCTAAGAAGCGTTCAAAATTTACATATTTTCCGTCTAAAGCTATCAAATCGCCTTTTTTTATCCAGTACTCATAAGGGTTATTGTCCTTATGCTGCCTGTAAGCTACCGTTTCTTTCGGCGTATACAGGTACGGCACTACGATAAATCGCCCGGTTGTCTCTTCATAAAACACCAGGACAAAGCCCGTAATATCATTTTTACTTGATAAATCCAGTCCGCCCCAGCACTTCCAGCCTTCTAAGTCTTTCGTGTCTACCTTTTTCGTACACAAGTCCCATAAGTCCATATTTATAGCGCCTTTTTCATGGTCTAACGCTACGTGCTGGTTTAGGAACATACGCCTAAACATATTTTCCTGTAAAGGCATAAGCCGTATACGCTTCGCATAGTTCGCCAGGTCTTCCAGCTTCCTAAATACTCCTAATGCCGGGTTCGATTTATACCATTGTGTTTCGTCCTCAACATTACAATCTTTATCAGCTTCGTAAATCCTATAGTAAAAGCTCGGGTCGTTCACTTCCCCGGCTTCTATTTTCTTTGCCATAGTATAAAGCTGCATTTCCGGGTTTGCCGGGTCTTCTCCGCTGGAAGCCGTTGTAATTGTCATTATTAACGGCTCGTCCCATGCTCCTTGTCCCGTTCTCAGCTTTCCGTACATTTCGTCGTTTTTCGCCTGGTGTATCTCGTCCAGGACGGCTACATAATCGTTAAAGCTGTCGGCGTTGTCTGCGTCTGACGACAGTACCATAAGCTTATTACCGTTATCTTTCCGTATAATGGTTTTCGTACTGCTTGTAATCTTGCAGTAGCGGCGTAGCGTCTTATTTGCTTTTATGAAATGTTCTACCGTTCCGTACAGCTCGCCCGCCTGTTTGGTTGTATTAGCCGTTAAAATAAAAAGCGCGCCGAAGATATGCCGTTGACAGAAAAAGAGATATACTACTATAATCGCCGCCAGGAATGACTTACCATTTTTTCGCGGTATATTTATATGTGCTTCTCTATGTTTCCGCTTGCCGTCGCTCCTTCTCTTTACGCATAGGATTTCTGTTATTATTTCAAACTGAAATTCTAATAAATCAAAGTTTCGGCTTGCTCCTCTATCATTGGTCAACTTCGACACGAACTTAAATACTTTCTTTGCTTCCTCTACATCGTAGTAGTATTCTTCCGTATCCCACTTCTTTTGTAACTTCTCCAACCAGGCAGCTAAAAGCAGTTCCGTGTTAATCATGTGCTATCATTCCGTCCAGCTCCGCGTCTATGCCGCCGTCGCCTTGTGCGCTCTCTGCCTTCATTCTCTGCCGCGCCGCTGGCGTTAATCCTAATTCTTTCGCCCAGGCTCTCATTTCCGTCTGTGCTTTATTTGCTATGCTTACTTCTGGTCTTTGCTGTTCGTAACCATTATCGCCCACTTCCATACTGTAGCCTTTTTCGTCTATGATCTGTTCGCACTTCTGCCACTTTGCATAGTTCGTACAGTAAGCTTCTAGGGCTTTAAGGTCTTTGTCCGTAAATTCTTTTTCTTCTTCCGCGAAGATTTTCGCAATCCTTCGCCACTCTTTTTTAGCCGCCGCACTTAACCACTTCGGGCAAGGTTTCGGCTTGTTTTTTTCTGTCTTTTTTTCTTCATTCGCCATACTGCCACCTTCTCAGACCCCCCCTATACAAAAAATCGGCGTTTTTTTTCAAATCAACTTGAACTCGGGACTTTTAAAAAGAAATAAAAAGTTTTTATATCCCCCCGCTGTCTCCGAACTCGCGCCGGAAGCGCTGTAGCATATCGCAAAGTGTTCGCTGCATCTTCTTTTTTGCCATGTATCCGCGGTCATATTCTTTATGTATGCGCCTGTGGTTTGCTTCGCTCAGCCCTATTACATTGTCTCTATCAAGTCGTCTATGCCATGCTTCCGTAACCTCTTCTATGTGGTGGTACTGCTCCGCTGTTATCACTATTCCCGTTGTGTAGTATTCAAATATATCTACGCCAAGTTGCGCCGCTTCCTGGTTGGCTCTGAACCCTTCCCAGGCTTTGCTATTATAGAACTGCTGCCGCCGGGCTTCCTCTTCGTTCTCCATACGCTTACGCTTGTATTCTCTGTACTTCTCTCTGTCTGTGTTCTTGTGCCTGTCACAATACTTAACCCCAGCTTCTACTACCTTGTGGCAGCCCGGGTAACTGCATAACTTCTTAAGCATCTATCTTTCTTCTTTCATAGTGCCGCCCTGGATTTCATGCGGCACTTGGGAGGTTTAGACAAACAAAAAAAGAAGAACCAGGCAAAGGGTGCTTTCCTTTACCTAATTCTTCTTGCGTTTGTATCTATAGATTATCATAAAGTTTCTTTAGTTTCAATTCTTTTTTGTTATGTTTTCTCTATAGTTTGCTGAGTTTTTCCACGCTTTTTCCTGGTCGTTGGCAGTCCATGTATACGCTTCCAGTTATTGTTCTTGTCCTGGTTCTCACGTAACAACTGCTGCCGCCTTCGGCTTCGTATGATCTGCTTTTGTCTGTCTCGTATTTCCCGCTGTCTTAATTCCTTCTTTGCTTTCTTGTTTCCGAAGCTCGCCCGTATTATCAATAACATTTCCTGTAGGCTCATCATTATTACATTGCCTATCTTCGCTATACGCTCTCCTGTAGCTGCTGCATATATGTAACCGTTCCGTACTTCCGTCACGCTGTTAAGTGTGCTTCGTAGTGTCTTCCCGTTCTTTCTACCGTATACTATCATTTCTTCTTTTCTCCTACTACTTCCAGGTTAATAGGTTCTATCATATCATCCAGCATAGCATAGTAAGGCTTCTTGTTTCCCGGTGCTGCTTTCAGATTTACATAACGGAAGTGTACAAAGTATGCGTACATATCGTCCGTGTTTGGCAGCTTCCGTATTTCCTTTACCGTTCCTATTTTCCCCAGGATATGTTTAATATGTTTCTGTCTTACGCCTACTTCCTTAAGCCTGGCTTCGTTGCATATCACTTTTACTCTTTGTCCTTTAGTAATCATAGTCCTCTTCCTCTCCATCTTCCGGCTCGCAATATTCACACATAAAACAAGTTTTACATTCACATTCCGTTACAAGTGTTGTTGTGCTTTTATACCTTTCGCACCACATTGTTATTTCCTTTCCGTGTCAGATTCTGACACCTTTTATTTTTCTTCTTTGCCTAAGTATTCCTCTATATCCATTTGTCCCGGTAAGTCAGCTTCCTTTTTTTCTTCGGGTCTTACTTTTATTCCCAGGATACACCAGCCTTCTTCTAAGCCGCTGTGATCTTCCAGCATATAGATAATATCCGCTTTTATCTCTCTTCCTGTATTGCGTCCGTCTTTGAACTCCATAAGCTCTAATACGTCGCCTTCCTTGTATCCCCTGTCATTCTTCCGAAGTTCAAAGCTTTTCTTGCCGCTTGCCACATCATCAAAGTACATAGCCGCAAGCCGTATAATGTGTGTCTTTGGTTCTGCTGCCGCCGCTTCGCTCGGTAGTGTCTCCATTTTCTTATCATCGGACTGCTGCCGCAGCTTCGCTTTTGTATCCCGGTCTATTGCTGCTTGTTCTTCATCGTACCGCTGTTCCTCTGTTTTCTCTGTTTCTGCCTTATTTGTGTACTTATCGCACTTTTCGCAAGTTCCCGTTTTTACGTTGCACTCACTGTAGTATAGGCAAGAATAGCATAGGCTCGTAATGCTTTCCGGGTGTGCTGGCTCGTAATCGTCGCCCGGCTTCTTTTCTGCTTCCTTCTTCTCTTTCTCTTCCTTTACCATTTCCCGAACATCTTTACTTAGCAGCTCCCCGTTTTCAATAACTTCATGCTGCTTTGTTTCCGGCAGCCTGGACGTTTCGTAAGCCGTAGAAAAGTTTATTTTTCCGTCTTTAAATGCTTCCTTGCCTTCTTCGCACAAATTGTTATTGATACTGTTGATCTGATTTATTTTACCTGTAGACTTCCCGGTAACATTCGCTATATAGTCTCTCATTTTTCCCTCTATAGTCAGTTCCCCGGATTCCCTGGCTTTTACCAGGTACTTTGTAAACTCAGCTACGCCGTTCGTTAATTCCCAGTCACTAAGCTGTCGGTTAAAGATATTTGCACTATGCAGTGTCAGCATAAACAGGCTTTCGCTCATTTCCTTTATCTTACAGTCCACAAGCTTAAATTCATCGTGTCCGCGCTCGATATTAAGGACTGCTGCCGCTGTACGTCTATGTCCTACTATTATTCTGTCTTGCCCGTCTACACGCCCTACTATGATTTCCTGTAGCTGTCCGACTAAAAGCATATTGTCCGCCAGTTCTTCTATATTGTCCTGGCTATACTTGTTATGCTCCGACGGAATCAATGTACGCGGGTCTAAGCGTACCTTTCTGTAGTCCTTTGCAAAAATAATATTTTTCTTGCTGTTGGCGTTAAGTCTGTCGCCTATGCCAATCTTTCCCATTGCTCTATCTCCTTTCTGCTGTACCTAAAATTTAAACCTTGCTTTTTCTTCTTCCCAGTCGAAGTCTACGCAAGCTATACATCTTTTGCACTGTTCTATTGGTTCGTCGTCGTTTTCTGTTCCGAACCCTCTACAAGTACCGTCTGCTTCTCTTCCTGGTTCTCCAAGCCTTTTTATTAAGCTACATTTCTTCTGTCTCTCTGCTATGCGGCACTCTTTACACATTACACCTTTCTTCCCAACCGTCGCACCTTCCACCCTTGCGTAATGCGCCGCCCACGCGCGGCTTACTCCTATTCCGGCGCTGCTCCACGCTTTTATACGTTCCCCGCATGTATCGCACGTTACTTCTGTCTCTACTTCCCTGTATATTCCCACTTTGTTATCTCCTTTCTACTGTTCCCCTATTTTTTTCTCCTGGGCTTAACCGTCTTATCCCTTTTCTTTCGTCTTTGCTTCCTTCTTTGTATCCGACTTCGTACCCAGTTTCGTATCCGTCTATAAAGCCGATGCTATACTTTGCCAGCAAAACCCTTCTTAATGTTTCCTTGAACTCTTCAAACATCTTTACGCTCCTACTTTTCTCCAACTCCTATAAACTTTCTGACATTCTGTAAAAATGTTGCACTTTCCTGTAATGTATCCCCGATACACTCTTTAAGGTTCATTTCTTCCAGCACAAGCTCTAACTGCTTAAGCTGTAAAATCTCTTCCTTAATCGCGTTCTTAAGTCCACTTATGAAAATTTCTTTTGCTACCGTGTGTACTTCGTCATTAAAATTAAATTCTGACTTATTCCCGTAGATATGATCTATGTATTTTATTTTTCCACCTTCTACAATAAGATACGGGTTGTTATTCTCTCTTCTGCCGTCTTCGCCTTCCGTTTTACTTTTCAGTATTACCGCATAAATCATTTTTTCATTTCGTATAACTATTGTTTCTTCAACTTTTTTCATTTTCCTTATCCTCTTTTCCCCATATACTCTAATACCAGGTTCTTATAATCTCTTGTCGCTGCGCTTCTCGGTGTTGTCTCTAACAGGCTTTGCCCGTTCTCATACGTCCACGCTGTTACTTTCTTGCTATGTCTGATATGCGTATTAAATACGTCGTATTTGCTATTTCTTAAGGCTTCCTCGCCTTTGATTACATCAATATCCTTTGTGTACATCGTTACCAGGCAGCGCACGCTTTCCAGCTTTTCGTTATACGGTCTGATTTCCTGTATAATGTCGTCTAACTCTTCCATACCGTCTAAAGCGTTCTTATCTGCCTTAATCGGTATAATAATGTCTTCTGCTGCTGCCAGGGCGTTAAGCACCTCTATTCCCACTCCCGGGTGGCAGTCAATAATACAATAATCGTAATCTTCTTTCACCTGGTTAAGTACGTGTCTGATTCTTCCCATTTGGTCGCCGTCCTTATCTGTTATAAGGTCGTCTGCTGCCGCTACCAGGTTCATATTAGACGGGATAATATCCAGCCCCCAGCGTCCGCTCGGTACAATTACATCTTGCGCGAACAAAATCGGATTTCTAAGCACCTCTTCCATGCTCAGCGCGTCATAGCTGTGCTTTTCAAAGAATTTTGTAACTGCTGCCTGGAAATCATTGTCAATCAATAATACTTTCTTCCCGTGTACCTGGCTCATAATCAAAGCCATGTTAATAGCTGTTGTACTCTTTCCTACTCCGCCTTTTAAATTTACTACTGCTGCTGTTCTCATTTTCTAAACCTACCCTTTCTGCGGCGGCAGCAGAAAAGCCCCGCCGCTGTTGCTTTTGTTGTCGTGTTACGTGTGTGATATACTATTTTTTCTTGCTTTGCCATAACCATAAGCAGTTACAAGCGTTTTTCTCTTTCGTACTGTTCTTTATGTTGCTGGCATCAGCCCAGGGCTTAATATGTCGTCTACCGTCCGCCCCTGGCAACCTTTGTTATCGCATTTCCGGCAATCTGTACCGCAAAAGCCTATAAACCGTTTCTTGTTTACCCGTTCTGTAATCTTTGCTTTTTCCTTCGGGTATGTGTCGCTTACTATTTCCAGGTCGTCTATAGTTCCTTCCAGGTATGCAGTTATAAGCTCTATTGCCGCTTCGCTGCCGTAGACTACAACCGCCTTCCCGCCAATGTTGTTTATCATATCTACAAACTTAAGCTGATTATCTGAAGCTTTGCCATTTCCTACTTTCAGCTCTACATACAGGTTGTTATACTTCCCGGAAGCATACGGTAAGCAGATATCGCTTACGCCTGGCTTCATGCCCTGGCGTTTCAATTCTGCCCCAGCTCTTGCACTTCGCTTCCCTTCATTCGCTGCATGGTACATAGCCTTAAGCTGTGGGTATTTGCCCTGCTGCCAGCGCGCCCAGTCAAATATAAGGCGCTGTGCCTGGTCTTCTGATTCTGTTACATTCATACTTCTAAATCGTCTCCCGTGATTATCGTTATCGCTACACCGATGATTACTATTACCGCTACCCACCACATAAGCCCTACGGTCAATGATGTTCCGATTTCCGCCCATACAAGCGCCGCTTTCTCTTTTCCGTGTGGTTTCTCCCTGTAGTATCCCTGTTCCTCTTCCCGCATTTCCCTACGCATATCATCTATAAGCAATGCCAGTAAGGTAAATGCTGTTGCCACAATAAGCCCGGTAAAGTAGATTGCTTTAATCATCTTTTTTCTTCCCTTCGTCCTTGTCTTTCTCTGCTGCCCGCTCCGGCACTCTTGCGATATATGTACCTACTGCCTTTTTGATCTCATCCACCTTCTCAGCCGGGAACGTGCCTTTAATCACTTCTTCCTTAAGGATTTCGTCCATAGCCTGTCCCGCCAGTGCAATACCTTCTACTAAGCCCTGTTCGTAACCGTTGTTGTAACTCTTGTCGGTTACTCTCGTTAAATAGCCGTCCAATTCCTTACGGCTCATTCTCTTAATTTTTCTTGCTAAGTCTCTGTCAATTCCTAAAGTTTGTCCCATTCTAGTTTTGTCTCCTTCCAGGTTTGGTTAATTTTTACAAATGTGTAGGTAAAGAACGTATAACCCGTCTTTTCGTGTATTCCTTCCTGTACGCTGTCGCCGTCCAGGTAATATGACTGCTCCAACTTCTTCGGAAGCCTTGCGATACGGTTATACCAGCCTTTGTCTTTTACTGGCTCTTTCCTCAATACCTTCGGTTTCCTTAAGTTCCGTGAACTATTCCAGCGCTTTCCTTGCAGTGCGTCCGGGCTTCTTAACATTCCGTCGCTTTGCTTTATCAGATACGACGCTAATTTAGCGTACTGTCCTGTATCGTCTAGCGGGTTGTGGTGTGTCCTTCCTCTTCCCTTCCAGCACCGTACTATAGCTTGCTGGCTTATCTCTTCGGGTGTATTTATGACTAAGTGATGATGCAACGCCCCTTTCTTCCCGATCTCCATTACATGAATGTACTTGAACGGGATACCGTGGCGCTTATACAGCTTTCGCATTTCCCTTAAGAAGTCGTCTGCATCTTCCCGCATCTGTTTTCTTCCGGCGGGTCTTCTCTCCTTTCTGTAGTCTAATACCAGGTGTGTATCTCCTTCCTGGAAATTCTCATTTATCAGCCTTCTTAGCTTCTTCTCTGCTGCTCTCTTATTCACTTTAATCTGTTCTTCTTTGGTAAGTGCCTTCCTCTCCCCTCTCTTTATTCCCTTCTTCCCGTATCTGCTGCTATAGTACTTCATTACCTCTACAGTTCTACCCGCTTGTACTACTTCTATGATGTATGGCATATATCCTAACTCCTGTTCCTAAAGTTAATACTTTTATCAAGCCTTAAAACTGGTAAAACCCCTTGAATTTAAAGGCTTTCCAGTTGCTTTTTCGCCGGATATTTGCTATACTATCTTTGTGAGTTGAAGTACAGCTTTGTACGGCAAAGCCGCTAAGTTATTTCCCGATAACCTAGCGGCTTTTCTTTTTGTCTTTCTCTGTTTTCGGGTGTATGTGCTTACGCTTCTTTCTTTAACTCCGCTGGTGCTACTACCTGGTATTTCTCAATACTCAGCTCGTAACACGTTCTAACCTCGGTTTCCCCGTGTTCCAGCTCTTTTGTATACTCCCGGCTTTGTAAACGTCCGCGCACTTCGATACAGTCCCCTACATTAAGGTTATCTGCTGCCCTTGCCGCTGTTCCGTTCCATGTTATCGCCGGGATATAATCGCTTACGTTGCTTTCGTCGTCTTCGCGCCAGCACGCTAAAATCATATCCGTAATACGGATACCGCGCGGCGTAGTTCTCATATCGCCTTTTTTGCAGACAAACCCGGTTAATACTACCCCGTTTGTATCTCCTTCGTATTCCTGGTCTGTAATCTCCTGGGCGCGCACTGAAATATATAACTTGCTATGTTCTTTCTCTGCTGCCCGGTTCTTCTTGGCTTGTCCTTTCTCTGCTGCCTGGTTCTTCTTGTCTTGTCCTTTTTCTTCGGTTCTGCTGTCGGTGTTGTTCCGTTTGATATTCCTTGTACGGATTCTTCCAGTAACCAGCAGCTTACAGTCTAACAGGTCTTTTACCTGGTCGATTGCTGTTAAGCTCTTAAAAGCTGGTGTACCTTCTTCTACAATTACCTGTGTAATGTCCTTAATACCGCTTTCCCTCTCCGTTGCCATGTCGAACCCGTAGTAAGCTACTCCGCGCTTATCTACACTTACCTGGTGCGGATACTCTAACGGTTCTCCGTACAATGTTATATAGTTATTCATCGGTTTTACTCTCCTTCTCATTGTTCTTAGCTTCCCAGTACTTTCCTTCGCTTTCATAGTACAGTTTGTACATTCCTGGCGACCACTCGCCCGTCTCTATTGCACTTTCCATACTCACACATAAGCCCATATACTCTGTAGTTTCATACGGGTACGTGCCGGAAATATGTATACAGCCCTGGTACTCTCTCGTAACCCCGGTATCGTCTGTAACGGTAATCGTTCCCCAGGCGTTTTGTTCTGTCTGAATCTTCCCGGATTTCGGCGCTACTGCTGTTACTTTCGGCTGGTTCTCTTTGGCAATGATCGCGGCAAGCAGCACAATACAACATATTGCGATAGCTCCCGCTATTGTTTTACTACATTTAGTGTTTGCCCCGATGATTCCTAATAACATCAACGCAATCATTACACCTAAAAATATTTTCAGTCCTAACACTTGGTCTTTACCTTCCCCATTTGCTACGGAATATAGCCAGGTTCTTTTTAAATTCGTCCTGGTTTTTCTTCTTCTGTACTACTTCCGGGTCGTCCGGGTTCTTTGGTTCGGTTCGGTGTCTTAAGTCCGGGCGTTCTGCTGCTGTAAGTACCAGGGTAGTACCGTAAATATCTACAAAATGCTTCTGCCCGCAAAAGCTACATTCGTGTTCGGTGTTGTCCTTAAGCCCTACCAGTACACGCCCGCACTGTAAACAGTGCTTATGTTTCTTATTTTTCAAGCTTCCAACTCTTTTAAGCGTCATTTCTTCGGTTTTCCTTTCTCTTCCGGCGTTTCCTTCGCCGCCAGGAACATTTTAGTAGCAATATAAACGGCTTTCTGCATCGAAGTATCAAGCTGTCCCACAAGTTCCAGTGCTTCGTCTGCTCTTGCCTTCTGTTTATCAATGCTCATAACTGCCGCTGCCATATTTTCGCCCCTTTCTTCTTGCTCCGTATCCGAAGCCATGACCGAAAGTGTAGCCACCGTAGCAGCGTTCCTCTTCTTCGTCACGCTGCCCGCTTACTTTCACGTTCTGCCCGGTATATGGAACGCATGATAATACTGTGTCTCCTTCGTTCTTGCAGTTGCTTATTGCTGTGCATTTGTTTCTTGCTGGTACTAACCTGGTTTCTACTCTCCCGCTTTCCTTCTCAATCTCAACAACCCATTTTTTCACTGCTTCGTTCTCCTTTTCTTTGTTACTTTTCGCGATTTGACCTATAAACAAGGGCTTTACGACTGCTGCCACAGTCTTTTTATCTTTGGTTCGTGCTTCTGATTCTTTTAATCTCTTCCGCTACGTTCTTAGAAGTCCGCTGCTGTAATAAGTTGTCACTGATCTGATATGTGTACTCACTTGAACCAGGAAGCTTTATGGCTATTCCTATAGGAAGTTGCCCCATTTGCATAGCAACCCGGATAAATTGCGGCGAAACGCCCAATATTTCCGCTGCTTCCGCTGGCTTTATGTTGTTTTCCCTCAATCTATCCCGCCTTTCTATGTAATATCCGCCCTCTGCATTTTCCCAGGCTTGGGACTGGCTACCGTGGTAGGCTGCATTACGGTTTTTCTTTTCCGCTTTTCATGTTATAATTATCAAAAAACTTAAGGGGGTTTACCATGAAACACATTTCCTATTCTTTCAGCAATTCCGATATTGAAGCTATTACGTTCGCGCTTACTGTCCTTCCGTCCCTGGAACTCGAAGAAACCGAAGCCCAGGCAGCTATTAACTATCAATGTTGCTGTTCTGCTGGCGAAAAACTACTTAAGCACGACGCAAACATAGCTCCTAACGAATTTCGTGTTATCCTGGCTTCTCTTCAAGCCGTCCAGCTTATTAACCAGGGCGAACTTGAAGTAGACCAGGAAACAAAGCAGAAATGCAGCAGTTACTTATTTACTGTCAATAAACTTGTATCTGTCTTTGATAAGCAAATGTCGTAACTTACGCTTACTTCAATTTCATTTTTTAAATTGCTATTCACAAGCTGCCGAAGTTTTTCGGCGGCTTCTTTTCTATCCGGCGGCATCTTCCGCACTCCTTCCCGGCTTAATTTACTGCGTAGTCGCTTTTTCTCATTAAAAAAGACGCTAAAAACCTGTTATACGTCCGCACACTCTCTAGCTGGTGTACCCGCTGCTATTTTTATCACAGTATCCAGCTTAAGCTCTTTGCTTGCTGTCGCTGCTGCAAGGTAGCCAACCTTGCTACTAATGCGCCGTGTGGGGCTCGAACCCACGCCCGCCCGGTTATGAGCCGGGTGCTCTGACCAACTGAGCTAACGGCACTTGTTTGGCGGCTGCTGCCGCCCTGGTGTTTTATTCACTCCTTCCCGCGAACCTTGGTACAAAGTCCCCGAAGTCCGTTGCCGGGAAGTTTCCTCTTACAATATTTCCCTGTATCCTTATAAAATCATGTGCAAAGTTGGAATTATCCGCGCCCAGGAAGTCGTCCAGCCTTAAATTAAATTTTCTGTCTGCGCTGTCTATATCCATAATCGCGCTTATCGCGTCGCCCTGCATAATTCCCATTGCTTTAGCTCTTGCGCAAATCGCGCCATATTTTCTATTTCTTTCCTTCTTTTCTTCTACTGTCATTCTTCTTTTCTCCTTTCTCTGCTAAGAGTGTAGTAAAGTGTCTATCCAGTTCCCCGGTTGTCAGTCCTGTAGTTTCTGCCAGTCTGTCTACAAAGTCACAATAATCTTTATGAGCTTCCTCAAAGCCTTCCTTTGCTAACAGTGCCTTCTCGATGTTTCCCAGCTTTTCTAAGCCTTTTCCTTCTACTTGTTTCCAAATTTTAAACTGTTCTTCACTCACTTCTCTACCGTCCTTTCGTCTTTTGTCATACGTTGATTACATTTACATTATAGTGTACTAGATTTACCTTGTCAACATATTTTTAATCTTTTTGTTGATTAAGTTTACTTTTTATGCTATCGTATAATTAAATTACAGAAAGGGGGATTTATTTTGAACGAACGTTTAAAAGAGTTGCGTAATTATCTCGGACTTAGCCAGGAAGCTTTTGGAGAAACCGTTGGAGTTACAAAAGCCGCTATCAGTCGTATAGAAAGCGGTATCAATTCCTTATCTGATAGAATGATTCTATCTATAGTTACTCAGCATAACGTAAGTGAAGAATGGCTTAGAACGGGTAACGGCTCTATGTTTAATGCAATGTCCGAAGATGAAGAACTGGACTTATATGTAGGTCGTATCTCCGGCGGTGCTGATGAATTTAAGAAGAACTTAATTAAAACTCTTTGTAAATTGTCAGAAGACGAATGGGACGTACTTAAGAAAATCATTTCAGAAATGAAATAAGGGATAGACGCTATTAACGTCTACCCCTTCAAGCCCAGGATATAAAAGTATATCTTTCTTAATAGTTTTTCTTCCTGGATAGTGTCTATAAGGTTGTGTAGCTTCTCACGCATTATAGTTAAGCCCCCTTCCTTTTGACAATATCCATTATATTCCTATTTTTTTCGCTCGTCCCGGATTTGAAAAACATTTCCAGGATTGTGGAAATATTTACAATGATACCAGGTATAAAACTTAGATATGATATACTACTTATATTCGGAATCGTACAGATCGCTTATACGGCAGCCTAAGCCCTTGGCTATTTTTTCCAGGTTTGCCAGTGTTGGCGAAGTTTTACCATTTTCAATATTGTTTAATGTGGACTTGCTTACGCCAGTCATTACGGCTACAGCTTCCAGCTTTAAGCCTTTGGCTGTACGCACTTCCCACAAATTCACTTTTAACATTGTCCTACCTTCCTTTCAGCGTGATAGGATAAGGATAATGTCAGTATTACCAACGAAAGGCGGGTATTATGGGATTATTTAGTAAAGAAGCCTGTATTGTTTGCGGTGGTAAGGTTAATGCATTGACAAAAGCTAAAACTTCCGAAGGCTCGGTTTGTTCTTCTTGCCTTAGTCTTTGTAGTCCGAACTTTGTAAGCAATATAAAGAATAAGAATGTATCAGAAATCAAAACACATATAGAATACATAAAGAAAAACCAGGAATTATATAAAAACTTCCAGGCTACAGATACGGTAGGCAAGCTGTTCTTCGTGGATAAGAATAAAAGACTTTTCCACGTTCCAGCTCCGGCAGTATCTATATATAACAAAACGCCTATTGTATATTCCTTCGACGACATTGTAGATTATGAACTTGTCATAGACGGCGAAACATATACGAAAGGCGGCGTAAGCATCGGGCGCGCCCTGGTCGGTGGTGCTGTGTTCGGTGGTGTTGGTGCTGTAATCGGTGGAACTACCGGGAAGAAATCACAAAAAGAAATGATTAAGAAAATGTATATCAGAATTACCCTTAATCATACATACGATACCTATACAGAAATTTCTCTTATTTCTGCCGATACCAAAAAGGGAAGTTTCCTGTATAACACTATGACGGATTGCGCGAATAAAATACTTGCTTTGCTCGATTCTATTACAGCAGAATCAAACGCCCCAGCTTCTTCCGGGTCTGCTGCCGATGAAATATTAAAGTATAAGCAGCTATTAGATTGTGGCGCTATAACCGAAGAAGAATTTAATAAAAAGAAATCTGAATTATTGAACCTTTAAGATAATTTAAAAAGCCGTCCCGGGCTGCCACCCGAAACGGCTACGCGATACCTATAAACAAGGGCTTATAGATAAATCAAAACGCAATATGATTATACCATAAGCCCATATTTTTAAAAAGGGCTTATTTTTTATACCCTTTTTTAAGGAAGGTGTAATTATGAAACTACCGAACGGCTTCGGAAGCGTCTACAAACTCTCCGGCAATCGCCGTAAACCCTATGTAGCAAAGAAAACAAAAGGCTGGAATATTAACCCGGATACTGGGAAGGCGAAGCAATTATACATAACCGTCGGCTACTATTCCACCAGGAAGGAAGCTCTTACCGCCCTAGCAGAATTTAACGCGAACCCTTACGACGTAAACGCCGCGAAGGTCACTTTTGCCGATGTATATGAGCGTTGGAGTGATGAACATTTTCCGAACGTCAGTGAATCCAACGTAAAAGGTTATAAAGCTTCCTGGAAGCTCTGCGATAAAATCGCTTCTATGCGTTTTGTCGATGTTAAATTAGATCACTTGCAAATGATTGTTGATGAATCTGGGAAGAATACCCCGACGCTCAGAAAATTAAAGGTTATGCTTGGACTTATGTATAAGTATGCTGTTATACATGAAATCATACCGAAAGAAAGAAATATGGTTGAATATCTTAATATCAAAAATGCTGGGAATCCTAATTCGTTGAACCGCGAACCATTCAGCAAGGCGGAAGTATCCCGGATATGGGAAGCAAAGAACGGAAATACCTATTATACTGTTATCCTTATGCTTATCTATTCCGGCTGCCGTGTGTCTGAGCTATTGGACTTGAAGAAGGAAAATGTTAATTTAGAAGAACGGTATTTTAATGTCATAGCTGCTAAGACTGCTGCCGGAATCCGTACTGTACCTATAGCGGAAAAGGTCTACCCGTTCTTTGAATACTGGTACAACCTAAACGACTGTGAATACTTATTAAGCACCCCGGAAGGCGAACACTTTAAGTACAGAAATTATTATGATTCTTACTGGAAGCCGCTACTTAATGCTGTAGGAATGAAACACCGCCCACATGATACCCGTCACACCTGTATCAGCCTATTAACCGTAGCTGGCGTATCGGATAAAGTTGTTAAAAAGATAGTCGGGCATAAGGGACAAGGTGTTACAGAAGTTGTGTATACACACTTTGAAATAGAAGAACTGATAGACGCAATCAACAAAATATAGTGTTAGTTACCTGTTAGTTACCTGTTAGTTACCGTAAAAAATTCGTGTTTTTTTGTGGTGTCTCACAATTTTACAGATATAAGAAAAACCCAGGAAATATAAGCATTTCCTGGGTTTGTATATTTTTCGTTGTCTCTTCGTAATTATCTCTTTGAGAACTGAGGAGCTCTACGAGCTGCTTTGAGACCGTATTTCTTACGCTCTTTCATACGTGGATCACGTGTTAAGAATCCAGCAGACTTAAGAACTGGTCTGTACTCTGAATCTACCTGAAGGAGTGCACGAGCGATTCCGTGACGGATTGCTCCGGCCTGTCCTGTGTATCCACCACCACGAACGTTAACTAAAACGTCGAACTTGTCAACTGTCTCAGTTGCAACTAATGGCTGGCGAACAACTACCTTTAATGTCTCAAGACCAAGGTACTCATCGATATCTCTTTTATTGATTGTAATCTTTCCTGTTCCAGGTACTAAATATACTCTAGCAACAGATGATTTTCTTCTTCCTGTTCCGTAATACTTTGTAGTAGCCAATTTACTTTACCTCCTATTAAAACTCTAATGTCTCAGGCTTCTGAGCTGCATGTTTGTGATCTGGTCCAGCGTATACGAATAACTTTGTATACATCTGACGTCCAAGAGGTCCCTTTGGAAGCATTCCCTTTACAGCGTACTCGATAACGCGCTCTGGGTGCTTGTTCATCATCTCTCTTAATGTTGTCTCTTTCATACCACCGATATAATCTGAGTGATGATAGTAAATCTTCTGGTCTAATTTCTTACCAGTAACCTTAACCTTGTCAGCATTGACAACGATTACATAATCACCTGTGTCAATGTGTGGTGTAAAGATTGCTTTATTCTTTCCTCTTAATACTTTAGCAACTTCTGATGCTAAACGTCCTAATGTC
>ERZ779851.223-NODE-223-length-58800-cov-14.967572_pt1 | contig 58800 bp, 51 predicted proteins | sample MGYA00511094_ERZ779851 | MGnify/ENA primary metagenome ERZ779851 (study PRJEB29588, sample SAMEA2155512) | human gut metagenome | biome: human gut; feature: human-associated habitat; material: faeces | place: Denmark | collected 2008/2010 ...
AAGACAGAATACGCACAACGAAGTACAGACCTGCCTTTCAATGAGTCTGACAAAAAGACAGAATACGCACAACGAAGTACAGACCTGCCTTTCAATGAGTCTGACAAAAAGACAGAATACGCACAACGAAGTACAGACCTGCCTTTCAATGAGTCTGACAAAACCGGATACACAGAGAGGACAGAAGATATGATGTTGGGCGACTGTGCATGCAAGTCGGAAATACAATACTCCACACGAACGAGTGAGAATATTCCCCTATTTCAAAAAGACGGTTTTTATCATAAAAAAAGTAGATTCAAACATGGTAACTTTAACATTTAATCTTTACAAGACGCAAATAGTGCAAGACGTACTTATATTGTGCAATAACATAGGAACTCAATACGAGGATGACAGCAAGACCTCACGTCTAAGCGCGGAAATAAAAGAGCCCGACAGCGAGGAATTAAAACCGATAGTTGCAAGAAGTCTTACCGAAGCATACGGTAATATAAAAGCCAAATGCCAGCGTTATCTAATTTACGGCCGCGAGCAAGACGACAACAAATTGGAAAAGATAGATGATTCCTACCAAGATGTAAATGTAGGCGAGCCGGTTACCGTTCCAGGCGGCTTTGAGCTTAAATTGTCGGTGCCGGATTCTTTTAACCGAGGAATAACAGAAACCTTAAAAAGCACAATGCACCGTTACGCCGTGGATTATGTTATGTACAATTTACTAAAAAACAGCATACCTGAAAGAGCGAAATTTTACATACAGGTAGCGAATGATGAGTTAAACGACATCCCTGTTCTATTAAATTCCCGTGTGTCTTATCCGAGACGAACCCCGTCGTGGACATAATCATTTAATGTATTTATGCCCGTGTTGTTGTAATGCGGGCTTTTTATTTTTTTATATATGGAAGACATAGTACAGTTTAAGGGAATAAATACCGCACCGAACGAGATGATTTCGGGTGACGGTGAGACTACCATTTTAAACAATGCTGAAATACGAGACGGGGCGGTTATTGCTGCACGGTTGGATGGTGTGGCCTTAACAGTCACCGGGGAAGACGACTTTACTGCGCTGTATATACACAACATGAAAGGCAAGCAGAAAAACTTTATATTTAAAGACGGTTCGGGGGTTTTGAAGTTTGCCAAAATAAACAACGACAATACTACCGGAGCGGCAATTGAAATAGAAGATGTTCCAGCTGAAATAACAAGCGGCTACCAAAAGATTAACTCTATCGGGAACACGCTTATTATTATAACAGACAGTGATGTGCATTATTTCCTTTTCAGTGACGCGAGGTACAAATACCTTGGTACATCGTTGCCCGACATAGATTTGTCTTTCGGTCTTGTAGCCGGCGAACGTTATTGGGATCATGACGGTAATAATGAAGATAATTTCTTTGTACAGGATTTAAAGAAACTCGATTCAGACGGCAATACGGCTGAAGACACGGAGTATCTTGAATACTGCAAGGATGATTGCGCAAATGCCGATTGGATGAATGCAGCTGTAGATAGGCGAGGCACTACTTTTAAGGATTATCTTAAAGAGCATTCTTATGACAGTGGGATGTGGTATCCTACATCCATAAAAAAAGACTTTATAGAATCGAAGTCAACAGCTGTGACAAATGCCATACTTGCGGGAGTAAATACATTCATACGCGAGGAAATTGACAGAAAAGGTTTTTTTATATATCCTTTTTTTGTAAGGTATGCTTTGAAGTTATACGACGGGACTTATAAGAAACAGTCCCCTCCTATACTTATGATACCATGTTCGGGTGCTACACCTCTCGTATATAGAGCGGACAGAGACGCACGAGGACAAATAAAAGCGCTTGCTTCTGTGCTTAATTACAAGTTGGTTGCAGCGAGCGAAGATTATGAGCGGTGGAGCGATATTGTGAAAGGCATAACAATATTCGTGTCGTCGCCGATATATACCATTGACATATCGGGAAAGGTGGAACGCCCGGAGATATATGGTGAATATGCGCGGCTTAACAGTAACGCGGACGGCGGCGGTACACCTACGGGGAAGAGCAGTAACCCGCGTTTCGGTGTGTTCCGTTTGGTGGGACAAGGCGAAATAGACGAAGTTGAAAAGGACAATGCCGGAGACGAGGATAATTACGGTTTCAACGAATACATCCCGGCATTGCGTAATTACGGCAACAGACAAAATATATACAGACAAAGTGACAAGAAATTACAGGACTTTGCCTCGTATTATTATGCGGAGACAATATTTAATACCGGCAGTGCTCCCAACGTGGATTTGCCTTACCATTTATGGTATTTGATAGGATATGAACTGCCCAAACCGGAAAAGAGCATAGAGGAGCGCATTACAGATTACTCGCATTTTTACAAGTTATGTGACGTGGATTTGGACGCTCTGGTTACAGAGAGGACAAAGGTGGATATACCTGACGGGCAGCTGGTAGGCATAGAGACGAGGGAGCAATTACCGGATGATTACGATAGCCATAGGCCGACATCGTTCGGGGATAGTTATATATATAACTCGCGGATGAATGTTTACAACGTGCGGCAAAAGCTATTTGGCGGATTTCGGCCAAAAGTCAGTTTTCCAAATGCAACAATTGCTACGAAACCCCAATATGAAGACTGTTCAAATCGCGGAGAATCCAATGAGAGCTATAGCCTTGTTATGGATAATAAGGTTACTTTAAAATTAGAGAATATCCAACTATATGTGAAATTAAAAAAAGACGGTGATACCTACGTGGTAAAGGCGAAAAACACAGACCCTAATTTTAATTACGGGCTATTGTATTTTTATTATTATCCAGACCCGGACGCATACGAGTTAGACATTTTTTATACATATTCACGCGAACCGATAAGCGGTGGAGTACATATACGGATCGTAGCCCCTTGCCTTGCTAAATTCAATCTTAAACCTCACCCTAATTTAAACGGTGCGTATTATTGCGACCTTAACGTTAAAGATTTTACGGCAGGCGAATATTATGACACGACGATTAAACAGAACGAGCAAGGGACGCCGGTTACCGGGAACGAAAACGACAACGGTGCTTTTGTAGGGACATCAGACGGCCAGTATTATATATCCGCTGCAAAGGAAGAATTAGATAATGCGGTAGAAAGTGGCAACAAATGGATTGAATATCCGCAAAAAATACTTACGACGTCACTAAACAACCCCTTTGTATTTCCGCTTGAATCCCGTATTACAGTTTCAGCAGAAAAGATAATAGGCATAGCGGCCAATACAGAGCCAGTAAGTACAGGGCAGTTCGGGCAATATCCCCTACTCGTCTTAACGGACAGTGGAGTGTTTGCCGTAAGTGTGGATTCGGACGGAAGTTATGCGTCGGTGCCACCGCCAATAAGCCGTGAGGTATGCTCAAATGCAGATAGTATAGTTCAAACCGGTAACAGTGTCTTGTTCGTAAGCAATACCGGGTTAATGGAAATATCGGGCGGAAGTGTAAGGTGTATAAGTAACGCAATAAACGAAATGTGCATAACGCCGGAATTTCTTACAGAGGGGTTAAAAGACCTTGTTATAAACGACGCTGTTGGTTTCATGCAAGACGCATTTGCGGCATTTGATTATCAAAACAGACGTGTCTTGTTAATAGAAAAAGAAAATGCCGAAACACAGAGATTATTGTCTTATTCCATTGGAGAGAAACAATGGAGCACATTATCACGTAACATTGGTGAATTTGTAAAATATCCTGTTATTTCAGATTACCCGTATATATATTTGACATGCGGGAACAGTTTTAACAAGATAATACGAAGCACCTCTATTCCTCCACATAGCGACAAAGGCACAGCCGTATCTATTCTTTCGAGACCGTTTAAACTAAACAATTTGGATTTCAAGACGATAAAAGAATTAATGTACATAGGCGTTTTATCCTATAATCCGACAACATCCTTATTCGGTTCAAGAGACGGGATAACTTATGAGAAAATAGGCTCTTCCGTTAAACAAAGGTTAGGATTAATGACTGGTAAATCGTATAAGTTTTTCAAACAACTTATAACTTTAAAAATGAAATCCGGCGATAGTCTTTCCGGGATAAGGTTTAAATTTGATAAAAGATATACCCATAGATACAGATAAATTACTATTTTTGCAATGACTTTTAAGCACAACGCTACATGGCACATCCTTTGCACCGTATGATTTATTCTGCGGTGCTTTTTTGTCTATGGTTATATCGCATAGCGCATTTAAAATTTTCTTTCTCCAAAAGCGGAAACATCCCTACTTATGAATTTTTGTTCTTTTACAAGTTTAAAATATAATTTCCCGAATTGACTACCGCATTGTTTGCTACAGCCTCGCATGTAATAATAGCAATTTGAGCATAACTGATTTATCATTATCCTGCTCTTTATATCGTCTATTTCTTTCTTGTTGCATTCGTCAATGTTTTTATCTTGGGAAATCTCTTCTAATTTTTCAATAATGTCGCATTGCGGGCTCTTTTCGACCTTGACAATATCATCGTTGTAGGTAGACAACATCATTCCTTTTTCCAAAGTACCTGTTTTTCGTCTTTTATTCCGTGTTACCCACAAAAGGAAATCCTTCACACGTTTTATTCTTTTGAACAATTCATCTACTTTATTCATAACGCCTTTTTTATTATAAAACATTTGTGCATTTCTCCTTTTTGCTCTCGCTTACCATGTGCTGGTAACATAAAGGTTTCTGACACGACGTAACATTTTTTCAAAAGAGGATTTATCCCAAGCTGGAACATTATAGCTTGCGTTTCCGGCACGACATTTTTCATGTCTATATAGGATTTATAACCGCTTATCACACGTCTTATAAAATTGCATTTCTTTACGGTAGCAACACTCGTGCCTATTTTATATTTAATGCTTACCGGTTCTATAATCATAGAATCGCCATATATGTCTGCGTCTAATGATTCATATTTTACGGGAGAAACGAACACACATCCACCGGTGCCAATAGTTTTAGCTATCTCGTCGGGAATGTAAATGCAATTATTTCTTCTACGGTTATTTATTTTCAATGGTTTCATATTTTAAAATTCTAATGTTATGACTTGCTTATATAGTTCTGTAAATGTTTTTCCCGCGTGTGCTGCTGTATCGGAATCAGTAAAACGCAAATCCTTTCCGTATGAGGGCATGTCGCCTGTTGCGGGAATTGCGCCCCTACATTCCCATTCTTCGTTGTCCGTCTCGAAAAAGACAGGGATGTAATATTCCAATGTACTGGGGTCGTTCTCCGGCATGTCACCCGTCGCAGATTCCTCTGTGTTATCTGTTTCGTTTGTCTCTTCGCCGGCTGTATCTTCGTCTGTGTCGGTGTCTCCTGCAACGGATTCGGATATGTCTGTGCTTTCAGTATTTTCCTCTACACTTTCAGAGGCTTCAGATGTTGGTTCTATTTCTTGTACGGCTGCTGCCTTGGACATGGCCACCTTTGCCGGTTGTGCAACGTCTGACACCGGTTCTGTGTCGGCTGTTTGCGTGTTGTTGTCCGCATTCGTTTCTTTTTCCAAGGCTCTCTGCATTGTTTCAAAATTGAGCGCGGCTACTATAGTTTCAAGTTTGCGGCGCGCTATTTCGTATTTACGGAAACCTTGCGAGCTCATCAGAGGTTCATCAAGCGGTTCTTTGCCTAAGGCCGCACAAGCTTCTTCATAAGAAGATATACGAGGCTCGTCGACATCGACTTCCTTAATGTCGTAGTCAAAGATGTTTCCGTCCGTCCCGCACATCTCCATTGCCGCGTTGCTCGCTGCCTGTGTGGAATCATACTCGCCGAGCGTGGATATAGACCCGTCGGATTCTTTCTTTAATAAATAGATTTTCTTCATAGTGATTAAATGTTTTTTATTTCGTCCAAATCAAAGTACATTTCTTTTCCATAGATTACCGCCGCTTCGTATTCAAGGCGGCAGCCTTTTGAATACTCATATCCATCGAGGAACACCACCGCGTCACAAGCAAGCAATGCGGTGATGTCCGTGCCTATGTGTTCGGCGTATGTTGCGTCAGGGTCGGACGACACTTCGAGCGGCGATACAGGCGTGTGGCCTTTGCGTTGTATAACGCCGGAAGCGAAAATGCTGTCGGCTTCGACCGCCTCGAAATCGCGCCCAGTTATTGGAAGGCTTATGTAGATTTTCATAATTCAAAATGATTTTATCTTTTCACATTTCCCGCATTTCTTGCAGACGTAATGCCGCACAGAATAGGTATCACAAAATCCGAACTCGTCGTAGTTTTTAACGTAGCGTTCAAATAGGAACGTCCATTTATGGCAGCAAAGGAGCTTCTTTACAATTGCGTTTATAACGTGTTTCATAAGTTATCCCCCGTCTTTATGTCTGTCTCTTGCAACCTTAGCGTTTCTAATTCTATTACCTTTTTATCAATCAATGATTGAGAGACAATCCGCCTTGTCTGCGTCTTCCTGCCCTCTATAACAGCTTGCGTAAGACACATTTTATCATTAAACATTATCTTTTTCATTGTGTTTTTATTCTTTTACTTCTACTGCTTCGCCATTTTCAAGTTTGTAAAATGTATCTGCTTTTATCTTTTCCCCGTCAACCTTGAAAGCCTTGACTTCCTTGATGGGGAATGTCGTGCCGTCCCAGTCCCCGCGCTCGGTGAGTACTATCCAACAACCCGGCGCGCCTTTGGCCATGCTGTCCTTGCCGGTTGCTATCGCTACGGACTCACGTCCCCCGACGCTCGCTGCTGAGCAGTTGCCCGTGTTAGTCGCGGCGGATTGGTCGCCCGTATTGGTCGCGGCGGAGCGGTAGCCCGTGTTAGTCGAGGCGGAATAATTGCCCGTGTTGGATTTTTTGCTGCCGCTTCGTGATACTTTATCCATTATGAATTTTACACCCGCATTAATAATTCCTTGCAAGCCTATTTCCGCGTTGATTTTTATATGTGAACAAGCAATCTTATCTGAATGCGAATTGTCTATATCGCCGCTCCCCTCAACTTCACAAAATCGATTTAATTGGCCTTTTTCATTGCAAGGGGGATAATAGCCCCACACGTCAAAGGGGTTCTCGCAAAAATGGAATCCCGTTTCGCAAGTCTTTGCTTTGTCTGTTTCATATTCTTTGCCGACTTCATATTTAAAATCGCGGCAAGTCAAGTCCGGATTAAATCCCTTGTAGCCTTTTATCTTTTTTCCGTTATCCATTGTCGTTTGTTTTATAATTTGATTTTCTGTACATATTGTAGTTCGCCTGTGTAGCCTCTGTTTTTTAATTCTTCAATCAATTGACGCGGTGTAAACCGCTCAAGTTCCGGATTGCAGCATTTGCAATGAGCCTTGTAAGCAAATTTGTTATGGCTTGCTGTTTTCTGGCATTCCTTGCACCATGCTTGCAGGCCGTCGGCTGCCCTTTTTTTTACATAAAATTCGCTGGCAGGCAATTCTCTGCCGCATTTAAGGCATCTCTTTGTTTTAATTTCTTGATTTTCCATATCTTTGCTTTGTTTTAATTTTCTACTCATATTTCTCGCGGGGGCGACCCCGCTTTTTTTATTTTATTTAAAATACTTCTTAGGCAAAAAACTGAAAATATGTTTTATTACTTCGATAGTCCAGCCGTTTCCCAACATCTTGTATTGTTGGGTCTCGGGACATTCCCATTTATACCATTCCGGAATAGTTTGCAATCGGGCGCATTCCCTTGGGGTAAGCCGCCTTATGGATTCTGATAATATGTTCGGGGAAAAACCTGCGTGTGATGAACACAAAGCAGGGCTTTTGCCTTTAACGCTATATATACGGTTCTGTTGATACGGCTGTTTGCCACCGCTTTCCTTGCTCGGGTTTATTTGCACAACCATAGGAACGTGCCCGCCACCCTTTACCATTGCGGCAACCATTGGTGTGCTTTTCCCAACGGAAACCGTTGCGTGAAGCTGATTTGAACTTATGCAAAGCGTATTATTATGCTCCCAGGAACAGGACGTTAACGCCGGCGCTTTTTGTACAAAGCACTTCCCTTTGTTAAATCCGTGCGATTGTTGGTATATGCTTGGCGTTATAAGGGTAGTACTCGCGCACAAAGACGTCTTGGCGCTGTTGTTGCCTATTGTGACTGTCCCCGCCTTTTTAGGGTTTATCAAAGGGGCATACACGCTCCCTTTATCATAAAGTCGCATTATCCTTTTTCTTGTGGCCGGGGTAACAAGGTATTTGTCGGGCACTTCTTTCTCCAATATGTCCTGAAGTAAAAATCCCCTGTCTGCGGGTTGTGGTATGTCCGTGAACACATCGCCAAAAAGACCCTCTTTACGTGTTTTTATGTTAGTCCAATAAATTCTTCTCCTGTTTTGTGCTGAAACAAGCGCGCTGTTTATATGTACTCCCCGAATCCCTGTCGCTTCAGACAAGACACTTTCCCACTTATTACCCATTTCCACGTTTTCCAGCAGGAAAAGGACATCGGGATTGGTTTCCCTTATTTCTTCCAAGACACGCATATATTCCCAAAAAAGGTAGCTTTCCCCCTCAAACTCAAAGCCGTCTTTTTTAAGTTCAAGGTATCGTTTAAGGGTCTTTATCTCTTCATTTTGTTTTGTGCTCATCCCAACACGTTTTCCTGCAAAGCTGAAAGACTGGCACGGCGAGCCTCCTATAAGCAAATCGATATGCCCCAACGTCCGTGCGTCTATATTCCGCACGTCGGCTAATTGTATTGTATCGGGAAAATTCAGCTGCGTTTGTGTAATGGCGAATTTGTCTACCTCGCTGGCATAATAAGAATCTACCTTTACGCCACATTCTTTAAGTGCGATTTGTCCGCAACTCATTCCGTCAAAAAGGCTTAACACTTTCATCGTTTATGTTTCAGAGTTTCGCGTATTTGCGAAATACCTTATCAAAGTTATCTAAGTCAGTAAAATACGCTTCTTTCTGCGTGTCCTCCGTTATCATAGATTTAACGCAAGAAAAATACTTGTCGAACTCCCTTTGCAGTGCGTTTGCACGTTGTTTTATTTCCGCGTAAACAAGCCCGTATTTTCTCAAAGTGTCATCCGCTTCGCTTTGCAAAACAAGTGCTTCACTTATAAGCATGTAAGACGCTGAAATTAATTCGTTTATCCTTTGCGCCGCGCCGTCCTGTTTTGCTTTGTCTAATAAATGTTTCTTCGCTTTCATCGTTTGCTTGTCTTTATTTGCCTGGTAAGCCAGGTTACATATTTAGCTTGTTGTTCCAAAGCCGTGTACTTGATAATTTGTTTTATTGTAATTATTTCAGTTATATGTTTTTGAAACAAGGGCGGCCTGCCAGAGCATGAGCCACGGCGGTATTGGTTTCTGTGAAGTGTGCCGTAACTCGGTTTATCCCGCCGCCCTTGAGTGTGCTTATTCGGCCATGAAACAGCTGTTTTCGCTTAGTGCGTCGGCGCACAGGCGTTCAAGCCATGTGTCAAGGCTGCCGTCGTGGCTGCATATATCACGCAATGCGCATTCGTCGCATGGGTGGTCGTTTATTCCTACACTCGCTACCCGGTATGTGTAGCCGTCTATTTCTATCGCAGTGAGTCTCATTTTCATCGCATGTACGGTTTACGGTTGTTGTCATTCCACAGTTTGGAGTTCTGCCTTTCGTGGAGTATGGCCTTTACGCGCGCAATCTCGTTGTCGATTGTTTTTTCCATGTGACGTTTCTCGGCCAGTAGTGCCGCATAGGGGTGTTTGTCGTAGCGTGTCTGCGCCTCGCGCATTTTCGCCACAAGGTTGAAAAATTGTTCGTATGTCATTGTTTTTAATGTTTTCGTATTGCTTCACTATGTCTTTCACGAGCCCAACTTCAAGTCCAACGTCTCCGTTGTGGCAGAGGATTGCGTCTGCGTATTCTGCGAGGGCGTAACATTCGCCGTAAAGCAGGTAGACGTTGGCGCGGGTATATAATTCCAGCGCGGTGGCTTTTGGTATAGCGAGAAACGCCGTGCCGTCACGAAAGATTCTTGTTGCCATGTTTTTTGTTATTTGTTTTGTTTACGTTGTTGTTCAAGTTCGGCCTTTATGCGCCACGGTTCGTAACCGAGGTTGAAAAGCCAGCTTATTTCCTGCCATTCGTCAAAGCTCATGGAATCCTGCGCCCATAAAGCACGCTGTTTCTCGCGGGCTTCTTTCTCTTGCTGGCGGCGGTGGCGTTCGAGCACGTCGCGGCGGTATGCACAAAACTCCTGCAATGCCTGCGTTATCACAAGGCCGTCCACTGCCCCGTAGAAACGTCCGTAACGGCCTGCTTTGAACTGCACAAAGAACAGCATTAGTTCAGAGACTTTGAGGTAGTCGAATTCGGCGATGATTACCTTTGCCGTGTCCTCTATCTGCTGCAAGGAAAGTTTGTCCTTACATCCGGAGAACTCCGACAAGTCGCACAGTTGTATTTCAAGCCACGATTCGGCTATGTGACCTCCGTAAGCCTGCTTCAACAATCCCAACGAGGGGGCATGTCCGGTGAAGCAGCGACCCACGTCGGCGCAATACCTGTACTGCATTGCCGGGTTGAACGTCTTAAGGAAATCCGCGCCACTGCCGTATCGTTCAATCACCTGTGAGCTTCTTTGCGATGTGCTCGGCAAATTCTTTGTCGCGGAACTGTTTTTCCACGTCCGTAGTATTTCGTCGGTTTTCTGTATTTCTGCCATAATTGCGTTTTTCGTATTCACCGACAACCCAGTTAAGGATTGCCCGATAGTCTGACTTGTATGTCATGCCGCGCGCTGCCTTGTAGTCGTCAAGTTTCTTAATCATCCATTGCACGCCGCTTTCGCCGTATTGTGCCACGAGGCTGGCGTATTCGTCATCGGCAAGCAAAACTAAAGGCGCATAACGGTGTTTCCTCTTTGTCTTTTTCTTTGTACCCCCGTTAGGGGGTATTTCTTTTTCTGTTTCTACAGGAAAAGAATCATTATCATTTACATTATCATTTATAGGGTTATCTTGGGTTATCTTAGATAAGGGAGGGTTATCTTGGGTTATCTCCGTCCCTGCCTTTTTATAGTAAGGATTCGGTTTGCCTTTCTTGAAATTCGGATTACCCCCTTTACGCCCGTTCTCAATGTCTCTCATGATTTTAGCCCGGTATTTGTTTTCATCAATGTCGAATTGATTTTTGAAGAACCCAAATGCCATTCCAATATCTTCCTCCACACTGACAACCTCGCCAAGGTTGTATCTGAATATCGCCCTAAACAGTTTTCCCAATTGTTTGTCCGACAAACTTGATATAGGCTTGTAGAATGAGGTGTAAATGATGAAACTGTCCCGTCCCATTCTTGTGTCTTTTATTTGGCGTTTAAGTACTCGCGTATTTCTCGCATGAAATCGTATATTGAGCGGCAAATGACGTATTTGTATTCGCCGTTGGTCGTTACTATTTCCTGCCACTGTCGTTGTGCCGCGCTTTGAATGCCGCCCGGTTTTTTCATCTCGATGAGTAAAGCCCCAAGGCTTTATTGGTCACGAGCAATATAAGGTCGGCCACGCCTGCCACAACTCCCTCTGCCTTGAGTTTCGCCCCTGTCACCACGTCGCGCCGCCCGCCATTGGGCGCGGCAAAGAGCCGTCCCCGCAGGTGCGGGTATTGGAGGTTGAACCACCTTACGCAGGCCTGCTGTATGCGGTGTTCAACTTCGGAGGGGCGTTTGCGCACACGTCCCTTGCGCGATTGTGATAACAGTTCGTCGAATGTCATTGTGCAGAAGTTACGTCAAAGGTGAATACGTCGAGTATCTTTGTTTCCTGGATTGATTCGCATTGCCAGTCTGAAATTGTCCCTTTCATGAAGTTTTTAAGTGTGGCGCGTGCGTCGTCGATGTCCTTTGCTTCGACGAGCAGGTAGACCGGCATTTTCTTTTCCTTGCCTGTCTTTTCGTCAAGCGAGACAAGGTTGTTCTTGACCTTGTACCATTTGCCGCCGTCGCCGGCATTGCGGACGAGTTCTGTGTAATTGGTTATCTTCTCTGATACCACCTCAAATTCCGAAATGTATTGCTCCATTTCCTTGCTTATACGTTTCTCGGCTTCAGTAAAAGAGAGAGCGTCGACGATGTACAGTTCTGTTACGCGGCGACATGTGCCGTCGTCCATGGTCTTGTCGTAGCGTATGCCGCATTCAAAGAGTTTCATTCCGATATGTCTTTTTTATCGTTTAACTTTTCCATTGCGTATTTAATACGTTCTTCAACGCAGAGTAGATATTGCCGCATGAACTCCACCTGTGCGGCCAGCGAGCCTTTTTCGCGGGGCGTGAGCTGTTTCTCTGCAAGCGGTGATGAGAGGTAATTCTTCGCCTTAACGTACCGGTCGTGCAGTTCGTCGCGCTCAATGCGCAGGCGGTCGAGGAACGTATCCGCCACCTTGTAGGCTTTCTCGAACACGTCGGCCGGCGACCAGCTTTCATAGCCGTTGTCGTACTTGACGTAATAACCGGCTTTTGACTTCTCACTTTCGCTGGGGACACGTCCGGCATGAAGCAATCCCCTGCGATAGGCTTCGCCCATTGTCATGGGTTCAGCTTCAATCTGTTTTGTTCCGATATACTTTTTCATTGTTGTATGGTTTTGTTATTTGTATTTTGTTCCTTTTCTATCTTGTTTAACTGTTTCAATATTATCCTTACTTGCCTTACGGCATTGTGCAGGCGCGGGCTGCGGAACATGGCTTCCCTGTCGATGTATACGAGGATTAGCGGCAGTGTGCGCAGCAACGTCTGTGTAATGTGGTTAGGTAGGTTCTCATTGTTCGTATCTTTTATGCGTACAGTGTTGCGGCATGTATCGGGCTCGGGTATGTCGGTGCCAAGGTATTCGCGCGCGTAGTCGCGCAGCCTGTCGACGTATGCGGAAAACTCCGCCGTGTCCATCGAGGCCGTCGAGCCGGGAAGCTCCACTACCTCGCCGGTGTGCCGGTTCACTACCTTTTCGGATGTGAGGAGGCCTTTGAAGAATGCGTGCACCTGTTCCGTCGAGGTGAACTCCCAGCCCGCGTCAATCAATCCGTCGAGCAATGCGGGGTACACCACTCCCCACAGGTAATCGTTCTGCGGGAGCGTGCGCGTGCGGCGCAGCCTGCGCACCTTGAGCGCATACCCGCCGTCGGGGGCGGCGCGGAAAAACATGTAAACGTCTTGCAGGTCGGTAACGCCGTTTTCTTTCCTTACGGTTATTTCCATGTCAAAAGGGTTGTTTTGCGACGGCAGGCCGGGAAGCCTTTGCGTCATATTTGTTGTTTCATTTGACAAGGAACATGCGGTTGCCCGCTTTGGTGTATTGGTATTCGGAGTAAAGCGCGGGGTTTTCGGCTGCAAACTTCTTCTCGTCGAAACACGTCCTGCCCTTTGTGGCTTTCCATGTGGCGATAGGTCTTGACGTGGCCGGGTCTACGAGTGCCTCCGCGTCTCCCATGGCCATTTTTATTGCGGCTTCAAGCTCTTTCTTGCGGTTGTCGTTGCACGCCATTTCCTCTTTGAGCTCTTTCAACCGGCGGCATTCCTCTGCCAGTTCGTCCGTTGCTGTTACCGTTTTCCCCGCAACGTGCCCGGGGTATTTGAGCAGCACGTCGTCAACGTTCACGGGGAGCGGTTCTTGGTTTCCTATTATGCAGTCTGTCCAGAACTTCGTTACCTCCTCAATCATCCAGCCGTAGAACTCCTTGTCAAACATGAAGTCCTTGAATCCGAATTTGCGCCCTTGCGTGAGCCACGCCAGCGCGCCTTGCGGCAGTCCGGCCACGCCCAGCTGGTATTGCAATTGCGCGAACCAGTGTTGCGGCACGCTGTTCTCGTCAATTTCCATTTGCGTGGTCTTGCATTCGAGTATGCCCTTGTTGTGGTCGTTCTTGGGCATGTCGGGAATCCAATAGGTGCGGTCGGGAGAGACACGCAGGAACGGCTTTTCGTCGTCCACTATGAGCCAGTCGCCCGCGCTGCGTTTTATGATGTCCTTTCCCGTCTCGTCGTGGTAGAAAAGGCTTACAGCGTCTTCAAGGTAATGCCCGGCTTTCATGGCAAAGCTTTCCTGCTTCGGCGCGTCAAGGCCTTTCTTGCGCCTCCACAGCTGGTATGGCGTTTCAAACGGGTTAAGGCCAAGTATAGTGCCGACTTCCGACGAGCCGATTCCTTTTTCCCTTTGTCGTAGCCATTCGTTACGGTCTTTAGGCCTTATCACTGTGTAACTCATCTTGTCGTTGCTTTCACTGGTTATTGTTGTTTATTTCGCCCGTCTCGGGGTCTACGTTTGCAGGTATGCCGTCGGCGGCGTTGGTAACGGGGGTTTTCCCGTCAGCAACAGGCTTTACGTTGCCCGCCCGCTTTGCCGCTTCTGCTGCCTTTGCCTTTACGGCCTCGGCCTTTTTCCTGGCTTCCTCTGCCTGCTTGCGTTCTTCTATGGGCTTGATGAAGCTATCCTGCACGGAGGTAGTCCCCTCTTTTATGGCATTTGCGGTGGCGCGCAGTTCAAACACGGCCTCCTTGTCTATTTCCTCGCGTTTCTTTATGCCGAGGTATTCAAGCAGCATTTCTTCCGAAACCCCGAGCTTGGCGAAGTACTGTATCATGTTCTGGCGGCTCGTTTCGAGGTCGAGGGACTGGCCGAGAGCGACCTGTTTCACGTTGTTGATGATTTTCTTCGTTACCGCCTTGGGGATAACCGTCAAAACAGCGTTGCGGAATGCGATAGAGGCTGCGGCGTTCCCTGTCACAGCCTGCATGTCCTCGCTGTACGTCTTGCCGTATTTGTTGGTTATGCGGCGTTTTACTTCCTTGCTCACGGCAAAGTTCGTTTCAAGGTCGTGGCAGATAGCCTGTGCCGTTATCATACGTCCGTCGTTGCCGATGATGTGTGTCTGAACACGGAGGTTGCCCCAAGCCCCGGCGATGATTTCCGCCATACGGACTGAAAGCCCCTCGATGATGTTGTCGTTTCCGTTTGCGTCCTTTCGCCGGAGGACATAGAAACAATCCTCTGCCGTCTCTTTATCCATTGTGGCGTATGTGGCAATCTTGTTGAGCACGTCGGGCAGGTTGCGGGGATATTGTTTTGCTGTTGCAATCTGCATGTCTACTTCGCTGCGGTTGATAGCCTGCAGCATTTCACTCTGTTTGATTTCGATAATTTCGTTGTTCATCTTTTTATGGTTTTAGGTTTTGCCTGCTGTGTTTCCGTTATCTTTTTCATTGCGAGGTTTGTTGTGTTTTGAGGTTTACATATATGCCTTCCAAAAGCGGAGGATTTCGCTGCCGGCGTAAAACTTGCGCCCGCTCTCGCGGCGGAAGCCGCATTTTATCGCGCCCGCGTCCGTGTACTTCTTTAAAGTGTTGCGGTGTATGCCCAAAAGCTGTGCCGCCTCACCTGCGGGGTATCTGCCCGACAGGCTTACCTGTGGTTCGATTGATGTAATCATAGCGTTATGTTTTTTAGGTTTGTGTAATAATGTTATGTTTGTTCGTTCTTAATCGTTGCTGTGCTCTTCCTTGTACCACATGTAGGGTATGGCGAGCATGAACGCGCCGATGAGCACGCCGTGCAACGCTCCTTGCATTATGCCCTGTACTATGCCTGCAACACCGAAGATTATCATCAGCGCCAGCACGACGAGAAGCATGATTTTAAATATCTTTTCCATAGTGATGTAGTGTTTTGTTGTTCGAGTGTAGTTTACCAGCGTGCGAGGCTATGGCCAAGGATGTAGGCTAATGCGCAAATCATTCCGAGCATAAGACCTGTTACGAACGCTAATTTGTTCATCGTCGATTTGTTATTTTACGCGCTCCACGCCTGCAATGCGCCGCTCGCGGTCGGTGAATGTGCGGTATTCTCTTTCAAACCTTAATCCTATCGTGCTGGCCATGCTGCGTAGCACGGTGCACATCATTACGGGGTATTCCTTTACCTCGCCCACTTCTAAGCTCAAAAGGTCGCTTGTGATTGTGTTCTTTTTTCTCATAAGATTATTTTCTTTGCTGGTTAATGTTTAACTTTACGACGTTTGTAGTAAGTGTTTAACTTCACACCGCAAAGATATTATAAGTTTTATAAAATACCAAAAGTTAAGCCAAAGAAAATTTGAAAATTCTATAAATGTTTCAAATGGCTTTGTCAACAACATTTCAAAAAGTATCGGTGCGGATAAATTACAGAGAATACTAAGCATTTATCCTGATTTGAACCCCGACTGGCCATGTCTTGCAAGGAAAGGTAGGCGGGAAATCTGAGGAGCGCATGGAAAGTATCTCGAAAATAAGGTTTTCCATTCCCTTGATACTTCCAATGCACAACGTAATATCCTCAGACAGCCGGGAAACCTACAACTGGTCTAATAGAAAGGCGCGAGGGGTTCGCTACGTTTCCGAGTAAGATATTCAAAGGCATATTCGGCCTTAGAGATTGCCTCGTCGGGGTTGTTAGCCTTTCCGACATACAGCCAAAAGAGACGGCGGAGCAAACGGCGGTGCCGCCACTGGCGATAACGGAGGATGATATGTTTCATTGTTCTATAAATAAAAAAAACGGTTTTGTTATCTCCACGGATTGCGACGGTTGGGAGGACAAGGAGAGGCGGAAACATTTCCGCTGCGGCTCTCGCCTGACACTGGTTGCGCACATTCGATTTGCTCAAAGAACTGCCGCAGGTGCATGAAAATAGCGTCGCGCGTGTTTAGCATACCAATCTCGCGCGCCTGGTCGGCGGCTTGCAGCATGTCTTGCGCACAGCACGCATTAATGCGCGGGTCATCGCCACTGCCACGCAATACGTCCGTTACCTGTTTATGTAACAGTGCGTAGCTCATCCCGTCGCGGTAGAAACCGTGAAGCTGGGAGAACAAATTACGAATGGCATTCGCCGGTATGTCGTGGCCGTTCCAGTTAAACATTTCCATAAGTTCAAATTTAAAATCAACGGCTAAGATATATAAAGTTCTGATATAAAACAAGGAACGTGCAGAGGAAAATGGAATCCGGCGCGGCACGCAATTGCACGGATTTCCACACTACCCGCAAGCCACCCGCAAACGAAAAAGGGTCTAAGCGTAATAATTTCTAAACCAATAAAATAATATCAACATGCAAAAGGTTTCTAATCTGTGGGTCAAGGGTTCGAATCCCTTCCGAGTCACAAACAAAACAACAAAGATAAAATGCTATAAACAAGCATTTTACATTTTCGCTCTCAATTTACTAAAACTTCCAAGTGCAGGAAACGGCTTTAAAAAAAAGCAGTTTCATGCCCTTTTTTTGCGCTTTCCGCTGAAAAAAGATGTTTGCTGCTGCAAATCACCCGCAAAATACCCGCAAAAAACCCGCAAGTAATATGGCAACAATCAAACTTTATCTCGATACAAGGGGTTGCGCGAAAGGAAATCCCGCACCCGTAAAAATTGCACTCACTAAAAAAGGCAGCACGGTAACGCACTCGACAGGCGTAAAACTACTGCCCGAACAATGGGACAAGGAGGCGTGCAAAGTAATAAAACACCCGCAAAAGCTACCGCTCAACAACATGCTTGCCACGCTGCAATCGGAGTGGCAGCTGGCTCTTGTCAAACTGGAATCGGAAGGAAAAGCCCGGCGGGCACGCTCGGCAGCCGAACTGAAAAAAATGATACGTAATACTATCGACCCACAAGAAGGGCAACAAGGTAATTTCGTCGCACACTATAAGAAATATGCCGCCACGCGCCGCACACCGGGGACGCGTGACACATATTGGCAGACTTTGCGGCGCATGGAAGCGTTCGACAAGAATTTGGAAACGCGCACGTTCGAGGACATCGACAAACATTGGCTCACCGGATTTGAGGCTTTTATGGCACAGACCACACATTCGGAAAACTCCCGCGCATTCCATTATCGGAACATAAGAGCCGTTTTCAACGACGCTATCGACGAGGAAATAACAACCTCATACCCTTTCCGCAAATTCAAAATCCGGCGCGCACCTACTCCCAAACGGTCGCTCACCGTGGAACAGCTAAGGACGTTGGCAACATATCCCTGCGAGCCGCACCTTGTGGCTTACCGCGATATTTTCATGCTAATGTTTTTCTTGGCCGGCATAAATGCCGTTGATTTGTTTGCCGCGCGCCGGGCGAATATAGTAAATGGCCGGCTCGAATACATACGGGCCAAAACGCACAAACTTTATTCGATAAAAATCGAACCCGAAGCGGCTGAACTAATAGAAAAATACAAAGGGAAAAACTACTTGCTTTTCGTCTCCGACAATTGCTCAAATTACAAAAACTATCTCCACCGCCTCGGCGTGGCATTAAAAAACATTGGACCTGTAAAGCGTGTAGGCCGCGGGGGCAAAAAAGTACGTGAACCACTGTTCCCTAACATCAGCCAATATTGGTGCCGCCACTCGTGGGCCACAATCGCCGCCTCGCTCGACATACCCAAGGAGACAATTGCCGCCGGGCTCGGCCACGGCGGAAACACCGTTACAGATATTTACATCGACTTCGACCGCCGAAAGGTCGATGAGGCGAACAGGCGTGTAATGGATTGGGTTATTTACGGAAAAAAATAATCCATTTAAGGGAGACTGTAAAAAGTCTCCCTGCCTTTTTCTAAAGTTCCTCTATAAATTCGTTGTATTCCACTTTTTGCTCCTCGCTGAGGCCATAATCGAAGTCGCCTAAGCCTCCGTCGTCAAACAGCCAGCGGAAAAAATTCGGGTCGTTTCCCGCCTCGCGTTCCACGTATTCGCGGAGTGTCAGCCCCTCGCCGCCGTTATTTACATATTCGTCGTAGTTTTCCCTTAATATTTGTTCCTTGTAATCCCTGTTTTTCATATTGCTTGCCCGTCAAGCCGTTAGCGCAGCATTAAGTCGTTATTTATATGTTATTCAAAGGTAAATGATTTTCGATGTAACGTCCTGGCGTTGTGTTTTCGTCCGCGGCAGCTTGTTTGAGCATATCAGCATACGATTTGCTTACGCTTATGCCGATTGTCGCGCGGGTCTGCCCGCTCCTTTTGCGCCCCGCGCCCGGGCGTGCACCGCCCCACTCTTTTTTTTGTTCGTCCATTTTTTTTTGAGATTTGTCGGTTTTTCCGATTTTTCTTGGAACAAAGATAAATATGTTGTTTGATTTGACAAAATAAAATATCAAGAAATTTCAAAAAGTTTTTTTTCTTTCTCGGTTTCTTTTCTTTTTATATTTTCTTTTCTTATACTCTTTCTTTTTTCGTAGAGTATAGTAACAGGAATACTATTATTATTTTGTAATAAATTAATTTGATAGATAAGCGATAGCAATTTGCTGTATTTTGCATTTGCAGGTTTTATAATTAACATTTCGTTAACTACAGTGGTTTTTATGTAGTGTAAATGTTAAAATCTAAGACACAAACAAGCCTTTTGAAGTAGAAAAAATGATGATGAGCTACATTTTATTTTATACGCTTAAGGCATTGCGAGCTATTTATTTTTGTCAAAATAAAAATAAAGAACATGGGACTTTTCGGTAAAATTTTCGGCGGCGAAAGCAACTACAACAAGAATATAAAGGATTTGAAAGCCGCGAAGCGCGAAGCGCGGGATGTCTATACAAGTCGCGCGAACGAGGATTACATGCAAACTGCGGAGGCGCAAGCTGCACTGACGGAAATGCGCGACGCGCTGGGCGAGCGTTACAAAAACGCTGAAGCCGCACAAGCGGTGACCGGGGCGACGGATGAGAGCGTCGCGCTGCAGAAAAAAGCGGCGAATGAGGCCGTCGGCGATGTGACGAGGCAGCTTGCAAGCCGGGGAACGCAGCGGCATGACAGTGCAATGGATGATTATCTTAACGCTACCGCGAGCTACAATAACGCTATTGCGCAGCAACGTGCAGCCCGTGCCAATGCGCAAACGCAGGCATTAGGAGGTCTCATAAATACCGCAAAAGACGTTGCTGTAGCTGGCTTTGGCGGCGCTTTTAAAAAACAAAATAATTAACAGACATGCCACTAAAAATAAGGAAGCCGGACAACCGAGACGATGGGCAGCAGGTTGTTTTGCAACCTGTTAATCCCATGCAGGTGGTGGGACAACAGCCCGCGCAGGCGCAGGTACAACCGCAAGCAGAATCTACTGCACAAGTACAGCTGCCGGCGCAACAGCCAGTGTTATCCCAAACTCCCCTACCCCAAGCCGGACAGACGCAAGGTCTTGCACAAACGGGCGGTATCACGGGCAGCATACCAGCTGCGCCGCATTTTACGGAAGCTGACGCTTATAACTTAGTCAAAAAACGTAGCGGAATGCAGCCAAATGAGCGTATTGCACAATACATAGAGACAGTCAACAAGCAAGGCCTTACACCAAACGTTGGGCGGCTTGCGGACCTGTGGAACGGCGGAGAAAGCAATGTAGATAAGGAAAAGAGGTTGAGGCGAGAGCGGAACGCACGCATAGCAGCCGCCGTGGGCGACCTTTTCGGAAATCTTATCAACTATGTTAATACGCGCAACGGTATGCCTGCAATGCAACTTAACAGCAGCCTCGCGGGGTTAACAGAACGGCAAAAAAGGCTCGAACAAAGGCGGCAGGCACTTGCCGACAGGGATTTTAGCATGTATTACAATGCCATGCTACGTGACCGTGCGGCTCGTGCAGAGGCGGCCGCACAAGCTAAGAAAGACAAGGCAGCAGCGGCTGCACGTGCGGAAGCGAGGAAGGACAAGGCGGACAGGCTTGCTTACGAGAACTCGCGTGACAACGCACGTCTTGCATATCAGATAGCGAAAGACGCTGAGGCTGGCAAGCGCAGGCAAGCCGCGCAGGATGAAACGGCCCGGCACAACAGGGCAATGGAATCGATTTCGCGTGCGCGTGTAGCAAAAAGCGGGAACATTTATACATATACAAATTTGTATCAAGCTTTACTAAAAGGCTCTCCTAATTTTAGACGCAATGGTGACACTCCCGGGTATGGGAATGCAATAGCCGCCGGAACGTTCAGACCCTCGCGGAACATAGAAAAGCAACTTCGCGATTTTTTTGAGAATAATCCCAATTGGCTTGAGCAAGCTGAAGAAATTGTAGAGTGGAACAATCGGACAGACAACTGGAATCCCGGTGCTATGATACCAACCACTAATTTTAATTTCAAATAATAGGAATGAAAGGTTTAAAAGATATAATCGGTATAGATTACGGCAAGTTGCAGGATGAGCTGCACAAGGAAATGAGCGAAAGCGAGCAAAATACCCGCGAGAGGCAGGAACAAGCGTACATGGACGAGGCGCGGAGGAATGCTCGAGAGTTTGATTTGCCCACGCGCGAAAGGACGTTAAAGGATGATTTCGCGCAAGGCTTCGGGGCTTTCGAACCAGCAAGGCGGCAGTTGCGTAAAGACGAGCAGGTAGCAGAAAACTTGTCAACAGATTACATGCCCTACGTGGGCAGCAAGGACGTTGCCCAGGCTGCAAATGCGTTTGATTTGCCGGAAATGCAGCGTAATTACGCTATATCCCCTACAAGGCATGTAGGCATTGAAAGGTCGCAAGATTTTACAGTTGATGAAAAACAACGCCGCGAGGTTGAAAGACCAACGCATAAATCAAGCGAATATGCGGAAGTGCGTGCGGTTCGTCCGGGCGAGAGAGGCGACGACGGCAGGATATTCCGACGCACTCTCGGCGGCATAATGCCTGAAGCGCGTCACGATACATTTGGTTTTGCCAAGATTGCAAAATCAAGGAGAGACAATCAAGCGGAAAGACTTGCAAATAATTTTAATTCATTGCTCGAAGACGCCATGTCTTTTGAGCCGGGGAATTATAATACAGACCAATACCGCGCGAAAAGCGATACTATAGCCGCAGCGGAGGGCAACTTGCGCGAACTTGTGAGACGCGAAAGAGATTATGATGATAAATTGTACAGCTTTTTTGATACAGATGAGGGCAAGCGCGTAGCAAGGCCTATACTCGATAAATATTCTGATGACAAGGCGCGTGAGGCAGCAAAGATGTACGATATTGACGAAGATACAGCTGTGCAACGTGTGACAGCCGAAAGGGAAAAGAGGCTGCAAGAGGCGTTTGAGGGTAGCGATTATTACCAAAAATGGCTTTTCGGGACGCAATACGGGCAGGCTTACAATGCCTTGAACAAGGCACAAAGGCTGAATGCGGCAAAATACCTTGATGTTGACACTTCCAAACAACAAAAGGATGTTGACAACATGAATCTTGCGCTGTCGATAGACGAGAGCAAGGACTACTATAAACAAGAGCTTGACAGGTTGGAGAAAGAAGCAACGGAGAAAGACATAAAAGAGGGTTGGGTTGATGAGAATACCCGGCGTTACATGTTAAGCGGCGGAAGGCTCTCGCCAATAAACATGCCGTCGGAGAACCAAAAAACGTTGGAAGCGGCTGCACGTGCGTACAACGACATAGCGGAGACGCAGGCGGAGTACTTGCGCGAGGGGAACACTACTGCATTGGGCAGGTTTTTCCGTGGCGCGGGCAACGCGGCGACGGACAAACGGACATGGGATTTCGGCTTTTCGCACCTCAACGACGCGGTGGAGCTGGAAAAGGCCGCGCAAGCTGTTGAGCAAGGTAAGGCGACAAAGGCGCAGGAGCTGTTGGTTAACCTCTCCGCGCTGAAAAACGTCGTTACAAGCGAGTACGGCGACGTGTTGGGCGGCATGTACGGCGCGGGCAGGACGACGACGGAGATGTTGCCGTTTATGTTGCAGATGATAATGACACCTACCACGGGCGTTATAAGGGCTGCGACGGGCAAAATAGCCGGCGTGCTGGCAAAGAAAATGGGAAAGGAAGCGGCGGAGAAAGCCGCAAGGTTCTTTGCCGAGAAACTTACAGGCAAGGTGATAAAGACAATAGGCAAAGGCGTGCAGAAAGTGGCAGAGGCCACGGAGCGCGGTACGGTAGCGCAAACCTTATATGGTATGCCAACCACCCTTGCAGACACACAGGAACGCATGACGGGCATGATAAAGGCGGGCACGTCGGACGACGGTAAGATTGTATATACCGGCAGGGAAAAGGGCGACGGCCTCATAGACGCTGCGAGAAAGTCGTACATTGCAAACAATCTTGAATATACCACTGAAATGTTAGGCTCGCTGTTCCGTCCGGCAACACAGGCTATGAAAAGAGGCGTTAAAGCGTTTACCGATTATGCGACGAAGAACGGCATAAACCTAAGCAAGATATACGATTTCTTTGCCATGACGGACAAAAAGGGCATGGTGCAGATTTGGGACAAATTCGCGAAGAAAGGGTTCTATGACGGGCCGGTCGGCGAATATGGCGAAGAGGTGATAAACAACCTTGGCAATGCGTTGCTGGTGGGAGACCTTAACTTCAACTCGCCCGACGACCCCAATTCTGTGTTCAACCCCAAATTGAATTTTGACACGTTCCTGGCAGTTGCCATGGGCAGCGCGTTCATGGGCGGCTTGGGCAGGATAAACTACGGTGCGACGATACTGCAAAAGAGGGCGGCCGACCACCGGCTCAACGCGAAATTGGAAAACTGGGACAGGCTCAAAGACGAGTTGGCGAGCAAGGCTACGGCCAATGACGCGCTTAAAGAAGGACTTGAGCGGATAGCCTATTATGAAAAAAACGGGAGCGTATCACACAATGAGGCGGAAAGCCTGAAAAAGTCGCTGGCGGACTATGCACAAATAACGTGGTGGCAGAAAGGCCTGGACATGCGCGAGGAAAAAGAACAGGAAGCAGCCGAAGATACCCAAGCCGACAATACCGGAACAACCGCGCAAGACGCGGCAACAGTGGACGTGGTAACCGCCGGGCAGGGCGAGGCGGTTAATGCTGGGCAGCAGCCGGTCCAATCACCTACAGACGTGCTTACATCCGTAAATACGGAAAGTATGCCGTCTGCCGGTGAAGCTGTTGATGTTGACCCGGGACGAGAGTACAGGAGTGCTGGCAGGGATTTCGCGGCAGCTGAAGCTGAACTTGACGATAGAGAGAATAGCAACGACCACAACAAAGCGGCTGCTGCACAAATAATAAAAAGCAGTTCAGACCTTTTCACCGCGCAGGCTATACTTAACGAACGTGCACTTGACACAGAGGATAACCTTGCGCTTGCGGAACGGTATTTTTCTTCTCTCGAAAGGAGCAAGGCCCTTGAAGATGAAATGCTCGCCCGTGCCAACGAGGAAACAGATAACATAATACACAAAGACACAGACAGCGTTGTTGAAGTAACCGACAGGGACGGCAACGCGGGTTATGTGATAAGCGGCGGCGTGTCGGTTGAGGATGACGGAACGGTAAGCGCAACGGATGATACTGTAATGGTAAAATCAGCCGACGGTACGGTAAGGCAGATACCGGCCGTAGAATTACAGTTTACCACCCCGGCGACGAGCAGGGACGATTATGCGCACAGGCTGCAAGCCCGAATGCAGGTGCGCAATGATGTTCCCGAACCGGTAGCGGGTATTGCGTTCACGGATGACGACGGTATAAGGCACACTGTTACGGGTGTAGATACGGCAGGGAACATTGTTGTTTCGGATGACCTTGGAGAAACAACTACCATAAGCAGGGATGATTACAATTACTTTATGAGCAATGCCCTTGACAAGCAGGAGGAGCAGGCACAGGCCGCCGGGCAGGCAGAAGTACAGCCGCAGGAATCGCAGCCGGTTGCCGGACCTGTAACTGCCGGACAACCGCAGAACGTCGAACACTCCTCAACGGATGCACAAGGAACGGGAAAAAACGTGCCGGCCGTAGAAAAAAACGTTGAAAATATTCAACAGGAAGCACCGCAAGAGGTAGATGAGGTAAGTAAAGAGGAACGTTCCGAAATGGAAAACCGTATTGTGGATTGGTTGTCGGAAGACAATCTTTCCAAGGCTTACGGAAAGACAAGGGAGGAAATATTTAACGAGTTTGGGAATGAGCTTGAACCTATTGCATACATACCGGCGCAATTTATATCTTTGGTAGACCCGGAATTGACGGATACAAGGATTTATTGCGGGAAAGGGTATTTTATTGACCATGCTTTGCGTAACCACGCGGGAAGCGGCAGACGGATAGCACCGGAGGACGTAGATGTAAGCAAATATCTTAACATGCAATACGTTCTCGATAATCCGGACAGTATAAAAGAAACTGTTTCGGACGGTAAAAGGACTGTGGTTTTCATAAAGAAAATAGGCCGTTATTTTGCAGAACTTACGCAGGTAGAGGAAAACGGGAAAATAGTCCTGCATAAATCGTTGTTCAACCAAAAGAAAGAACCGTATGCCAAACTTGATGACATACGGTCTAAACAGACATCGCCGGAGGGCGGCGTTTCCTCCATCAGTCATGCAGACAATGCTGCACCCGCAATAAGCCTTGAATCTCGTGACGATGTAAATCGTGCAACTTCTGCTGGCAAAGATAATGAAAAACCGGAAGAAATACCAACAGACGGCAAAGGAAATTTGCTTTACTCCGAAGTTCCTGTTGAAAAGACTGTTGCGTATTTGTATAACAGCGGTCTTACCGATGAGGAGATACAAGGCTTTATAGAGGCTAACATCGCGGCTTCACGGGAAAAATATGAACGCTTGGCACAGAAACAGCCTAAGATAGGTACGGACATCGCAAAATACAAAGCCAAAAAAGCGCAATGGCGGTCGTCGGTGGACGGTGCAAAGAAACAATATGACTATTGGCAGGCCGTTGATACTTACATAAAAGAGCAGACGCATACCACAGAAGAGGAGGTATCAGCAGCACGCGCCGAACTTGAAGGAGACAATGCAAGGCGTGAGTATGCGTCCATATCGGGCGACATACAGGGCGACGCTGTTGTCACGGCCGCACAGTTCATAAGCGACAAGAAGATAACGCCAGAGAGCTTCAGGCGCGAGACGGGTTACGGAAAAGATGAACAACGCCGTTTCGTGGGCATGATAGCAAGCAAGGAGAAAGGCGGGGAAAGCATAGAGCGCCTTGCGGAAAGACTTGCCGAGGATGACGCGGACAATAACAACGGCGCACTGTACCACGGTGACGATTATAACGCCAAGAGTGCCATATTGGAAGCCTTGCAACGTTACGGTACGCGAGGGGCGTTGAAAAAAGGCGAGGATGACATGCTCGCGGACAAATATGCAGAGGAGAAATCCGAAGAAAGGGACGCGCATTATATGGACGCATACCACATGGATTATGCGGATTATTTGGCGGCACGTGAGCAGGAAATGCCTGATATTTGGCGGAAATACGGTAATTTTGACAAAGACGAGTATTATTCGCTTTATGCGGAAGAAATAGAACAACGTTTAAAAGGTATAGAAAATGAGCAAAGAACCGACAGCGAAAGAGAAGAGCCGGCAGATGATAGAAGCGATAAAGTTTTGCCTGGAGAAAGGCTTGATGACGGCGGAGGAATTGCGGAAAGTGCAGAGCCCGAAAGAAAAGGCGATAATGGGAATGGAAGCCCTGTTCCGCATGGGTATGTACAAGAGGGCTCATCCGCAGGAGAAGTAGCGGAGAAAATAGCACAGGCCGAAGCTGAGACGGATACAAACCCGACCGAGGCGCAGAAAGAGGCAGGCAACTACAAGAAAGGACATGTAAGGATAGACGGGTTCGACATAACAATAGAGAACCCGAAAGGCAGCGTGCGCAGCGGCGTGGACGCGAATGGTAAGCGTTGGGAGAATACGATGAACAACACTTATGGTTACATGCGCGGCACGGAGGGCGTGGACGGCGACCATATAGACGTGTTCCTTTCGGACAACCCGGAAGAAGGTAACGTATATGTAGTAGACCAGCAAAATCCGGAGACGGGAGAGTTTGACGAGCACAAGGTTATGTATGGCTTCAACAGCATGGAAGAAGCCAAAGAGGCTTACCTTGCGAATTATACCCCGGGCTGGAAAGGGTTAGGTACTATAACCGAGGTAAGCAAAGATGAGTTCAAGAGGTGGATAAACAGCAGCCATAGAAAGACCAAGCCGTTTGCGGAATATAAGAGTGTGAACAAAACTGCCGGGCAGGGCGAGGCTAACGAGGCTGCAATCCGTGACGCTGTTGTGGAAAGGCTGCGTGAGAGCGGCATTGACGTAATAACTGACACGGAAGCCGGGCAGCGCGTGCTGGACGAAGCGAACGGGAAACAAAAAATATCGCTTGAAACCGACTCCGTTCCAGAAGAGGAACATCTTCGTACCGTCATTTCAAGCGATTCAGGAGCAAAGGTACTAAAAAACATAGACAACCTTATTAATGAATATGAAAATTCTTCTTATACCAAAGAAAAAACATTCATAGGAAATATTGCAAAAGCTCTTAGCGCAAGGCAATACGGCAGCGGCAGCGAGTATGCGACTTTTGAGACAGTAAACGGAAAGATTGTTACTATCCGTCTTGCAAATCACAGTGCGTCGTCTAAGCGAATGGATAATGCCGGACGCGACAACGCAATAAGCATAGTAATATCTTCAAAGCCCAACACCGGAGTATTTAACGACGGCAAAGCGCATATAGTAGAGTTTTATTATAATGCCATGAAGTTGCGCCGTGCCGGGGGCAAGCCTTTGGTTGAGATACTCAAATCAATAAAGCAAGCCCTTTACAGTGGCGAATACAAGGACACGACGGGTCTTGCGGAGGTGCAGGAAGTAAACGGCGACACGATACGTGAACATCGTGTTTACCACGGCAGTGGCGCGGATTTCGAGGCTTTCGACCACTCTCATATGGGCGAGGGCGAGGGCGCACAGGCTTACGGCTGGGGCTCGTATGTGACGGAAGTTGAGGGAATCGGGCGGACGTATGCAGAGGAAAGAAGAATATCCGAGACGGATGTTGACGATGAATTGGCAACGCGAATGGCAGACTATGAAGCTGATTCCGACAGTGTGAGTGAGCCCGATTATGCGACACGCGAGCATTTCGGTATCGACGAACCTGTTTTCTTGGAAGACGGGTATTCAGTAGGCGACGCAGACGAGGCAAAACTGGCAAGGCAGGCGGCAATCTACTATGGGCGAGACATAGACCTCGAAAACGAGGAGGATGTTGAAGAAATAATAGATGAGTTGCTGGGAGACATGACCGGCTATTATAACGAGGAATACGCGCGACGCAGGAATGAATATGAAAGCAATCTCCGCGAGGAGTTGGAAGCACGGCAAACAGTCCACCTTTATACGGTAGAAATTCCCGACGACACGGGAGAAAATTACTTGGATTGGGAGAAAGGACCAACCGAGAAGCAAGGCGAGCTAATACGGAAGGCCCTTTTGGCAGAGTTAGACAGCCGTGGTATGCGTTCAGAAGAAAACATCGCAGGTTTGGAGCGTCAGTGGAAACTGGCTTATGAAGCGGACGGCAGGATTGGCGGTGCAATATACTATAATATTATCCGGCGCGTTGCCGGAAGCGACAAAGCGGCAAGCGAGTTATTGTCTAAGATTGGTTTCACGGGTATTTCCTATCCTGCACAGGCCACCACGGGCGGGCGTGCGGACGGCGCACGGAATTACGTTATTTTCGACGAAAAGGATTTGAAGATAACCGACCACGTGAGATTTTTCCGCACGGAAAACGGCGAGGCTTACGGTTTTACCGCTGGCGGGAAGATTTATTTAGACCCGCGCATGGCTACAGTTGAAACGCCTATACACGAGTATTCCCACCTGTGGGCGAGCGTATTGCGGGAGGCAAACCCAAATGAATGGAAACACATTGCAGAACTGTTGAAAGGCACTCCTGTATGGGACGAGGTGAAGCGCAGATACCCGGAATTGGAGACAGACGACGAAATAGCGGACGAAGTGCTGGCAACGTATTCGGGACGGCGTGGCGCGGAACGCCTGCGGGATGAGGCACGCAAGATAGCGGAGGGTAAAGGTTCTCCGATAGACAAGGCGGAGGCAGTGTCGGCATTGCGGCGTGTAAGGGAAGCATTGCAGCGTTTTTGGAAAGGCGTTGCGGACTTCCTGCATATACATTACGCGAGTGCGGAGGATGTGGCCGACCGGGTAATGCGCGACTTGGCAGAAGGCGTGAACCCGCAAAAATCCCCAAAGGGCAATATGCAAAACCCGGCTGTTGAGAAGATAGAGGATGTTGGCGAGAAGATAGGCGGTGCAAGGAAAGACCGTTTTGCCGAATACATGGAGAAAAGCAAGCAGGTGGAAGACAAGCCGGAGAGTTTCATGGAACAACTTCGCAAGTTGCCTGTGAGCAAGATGTTCAACTTCCCACTCGACGCATTACGCAAAGACGGTTTGAGCAACGAAGCTGCGACGCTCATAGACATAATACGCCGTATGATTCCTGCTAAGCCGCGTTCGGAATGGAAACTGAAACGTTGGACCGAGAATGTGTTCAGACTATACAGGATGTGCCTTACATTAGGGACGGCCGACAAGAAAATGTTGGACGACATACTGGAAAGGATTCAGAGAGAAAGAATCATTTCGGGAATGTACCGCGCCCAAATGGCTTTGGGCGGTTTTGATTCGGGCAAAGACACCGGCACCGCAAGGCTCGAACAGTTGGGCGACAACGCAGGGCATTATGACAAAAACGGGGAATGGGTTTCTGCAAAGGGACAATGGTATGTTTCGCACGCAGGCCGTTACGGCGGCATATACCCTGACTTCGAAAAAGCAAAGGAAGTTTTGGAGAAATTTGCCGGTGAGAACACCAAAACAAGTGGAAGTAAAAAAGATGTACAGTTCTCAGTATACATGAGCAATGCGGACAAGAGTTGTTTCATAACTGTAAAGGGCAAACCCGACATGGTGGTGCAAAGCGGTTTCAAGACTGCCAAAGACGCAACGAACTATCTGAACGAGCATATTGACGATTTGCGGGAGAAATACCGTAATTTCAAGGAAAGCACCAATATAGGTTTCCGTCCTAACGGTGAGCGCATTGGAAAAGACTGGCGCGGCGGCAAGGATGTCGCGGCAGAAGATTTTCGCAAGGCATTCGGATTCCGCGGAGTGGAGTTCGGGAACTGGACTAACCAAAAAGAGCGCCAAAGCGCATTGAACCAGGCATACGACGCTTTCATGGATTTGTCGGAGGCCACAGGCATATCACCACAAGGCTTATCGCTCGGTGGTGAGCTGGGTATTGCTTTCGGTGCACGTGGAGGCGGTAAGGCGGCAGCGCACTATGAAAGCGGGAAAGTGGTTATAAACCTTACCAAAACGCAAGGTGCGGGCACGCTGGCTCATGAGTGGTGGCACGCGATAGATAATTATTTCTCCCGCCGCAGAGGGCACAGTGCCGGGTATAACACCGAAAGGCGCGACTACAAGCTGACACGTGAGGAAGGTAAACTAAAACGTACAGATGAAAAGGAACGGACGGAGATAACAGACGCTTTCGGCGAGCTGATGAAAGCGATAGAGGAAAGCGATTACGGGAAGCGGAGCAACAGGTATGCTTCGATAAAGTCCAATTACTGGAAAGACCCGACGGTATTGGGCGCGAGGGCATTTGCGGTATGGGTGGAAAGGAAACTTTCGGAAAAAGGTATCGTGGATGACTTCCTTGCGAACAACAACACGTTAGGCTGGGATACTCCCGAGTTGACGCAGAAGTATTTCCCGTATCCAATGGAAAGTGATTTTGAAAGTCTCGACACGGCTTTTGACAATCTTTTCAACGCGATAGAGGAAAAGACGGACGAGGAAACGGGTAATACGATATTGTACCGTTTCATCGGCGAAAAAGGTGCGGCGCGACTTGACGCGGCAGAGGAAGCAACGAAGAGGTTAGACAACCTTGCCGTGGCAAGGCAAATGGAAGCAGCATATAACGAGAAGAAAGCCCGCATTGAGAAGTTGCGGCGGAGCAAACCTGTTAAGATAACGGGAGAAGAATACAAGGGTAAGTATGAATTGAACAGGGACAGCGCAAAACAATGGATAAAGGATAACCTGCGTGGCGAATATGTCAACAAAGATACAGGTGAGAAGATAGAAATACGTAAAGATGGTGCGCAAAAAGTTACGTCACACAGTATGGGCAATGAAGCCCATTTGAAATCATTGGCTGCGATACCGCAGATGATAGAGAACTCTATCTTTATTGATGAGTTGCCAAATGAAAAAACAAACGGCAAATATGACAGTTACAGGTACTATGTCTGCGGGTTGAAAATAGGTGGCGTTGATTATACGGCCAAGATAACAGTAGGTGTAAAAGGGGCAAGCAAATATTATGACCATGCTCTTACTGAAATAGAAAAAGGCAATCTCCTTGATAACATTGACGCTTTATCTACCACGTTTGTTAACAATGAGATTGCCAATGGTTTTAAACCAACGGGGGACGCACCTGTACCGTCTTATTCCAAAGGCAAAGATAAACGTTTGGTTTCAATATTGCAAACTAACGATGATGAAAATGCAAGGAAGATAAAAGTTGCAACAGGCTGGGAACGCGGCGCAGACGGCAAATGGCGGTACGAAACGCCGGACATAAAGTATAGGCCCGTTAAAAACATTGAGGAGGGTAAGTTTTATCAACTTAGCGACTTAGTAAATGATAAAGACTTGTTTAATGCTTACCCTGAATTAAAGTCCGTAAACGTGGTTTTCAGGTATGAGCCGGCCTATGATTATGGCGGTTATTGGGACATAAGAGAGAAACTGATACTCATTAATACAGCATATACCACTTCGAGGCATTACGAAAGTGTTCTTGTTCATGAGATACAACATGCCATTCAATATATAGAGAGGTTCGCACATGGTGGAAGTAAGTCTCTTGCTTATGAGTATTATATTAAAAAAGACGGAGAATATTTAGGCGACTTCAACAAAAGGGAACTGAACGAGCTATATGAGTTACGCCGCATGGCAGAACGGCTTGTTGATGAGGGCCAGTACAAAAGGATAGGAAATGCCATAAACCACATATTGAAAACAGCCAAAGAAAACGGGTATTATCCTAAATGGGTTGTAGACGATTACGACAAAACACCTTACTATGTATTGCAGGATTATACATCGGCCGAGCTGGAAAAAGCACGAGATTTAGACGAGGACAAATTCTATATGTCGATTTCGGGTGAGGTGGAAGCCCGCAATGCCGAAGAACGAATGGGGATGTCGGAGGATGAACGCCGCAATACCCTTGCAAAAGAGACAGAAGACGTTGCGCGTGAAGACCAAATATTCCTTGAAACGACATTGCGAGGGAACAGTAAAGCTCAAATGCAGTCAGAGAGCGCGGATTTGCAAGAAACGAACGAGCGGTTTAATGAGGAGCTGGATAAATGGGAAAACGGGGATATGACGGCAAACAAATACATAAATGTCGGCAGCCCCAAAGGCACTCTTCAATATTTCATGCCGAAATTGCCTATTATTTTACGTCAAAAAGTTTTATCGAAGAGTAAAAAGAAACATGGGCTTTCCGCAACAGACATGCGTGATTTGCCCGTGGCATTGGCCTACCCGATATTTGTGTTCAAGCGTGGGAATGACAGCATAAGTGTTCTGACTGAACTGGAAAACAGCAAAGGGGAGAATGTTTTTGTCGCCATAGAGCTTGATGCTCAAAAGCAAATGGGACATCAGATTTTAAATGTGAATGACATCTTAACAATACATGGCAGGGAAATAGAAAATGTAATAAGTCCTATTATTGAAAATCAAAGCCTTGTATGGGTAAATAAAGAAAAAGGACTAAATTGGTTGTCCTCAGCGAAATCAAAATCGCAGGCAATCACCAATGAAGTCCTTGATTCTGCTGCAAATATAGTGAAAAACTTCAATAACCCGGAGGGAAGCGGCGGAAATTTACGCGAGGGTGTGGCAGAATACGCGGCGGAGAACAGCCCGGAGGCTGTAGCGCGTCGTAATGCAGAACGTAAAGAGCGCATAACGGGACGTGTGAGAGCGTTTGCGGAGGAGAACGGCCTTGGCGATATAGACATAATAGAGAGCGCGGACGACGCCCGTGTGCCGGATAGAGTGCGCAGGGAGATAGAGAGTGGTTCGGTTGTATCGGGCTGGTATGATACAAGGACCGGCCGTGTGGCACTCTACTACCCCACTGTGACGGACGAGGCGGACGCATTGCGGACTGTGGCCCATGAAGCCATAGGGCACAAGGGATTGAGAGCCGTTATAGGCGAGGATACTTATAATGAGTTCTTGGACTATGTAGATAAGAATGCCGACAATGATATTGCGGAAAGGATAAACGCGAAAGAATCGGAAACGGGCAACAGGCGCGTGGCCGTTGATGAAGTGTTGGCAGAGATAGCCGAGCGCGAAGCGGGTGAACCGGTGCATTTGAACTTATGGCAACGCATAGCAGGCTGGATAAGGGACGCTTTGCGCAGGATAGGTATTGACACGGAGATAACCGTAGGACAGGCACAATATTATATATGGCGCAGTCGCAGGAACGCCGGCGAGGGAGGTTTGACAGACACTGCCCGGGATACTGTAATGCGGAGAAAGACAAAGGCTAAAGACGTGTTGAACATCAGCGCCGGAATGCGCACGGCGGCGGAATCGGAAGCCGAGACCCTGCAAGAGGTGAACAAGCGGTTTAACGAGGAGCTTTCCGGACTGACGGAGGAAAACGCCCAAAGTAAAATATTGTACTTGGGTAATCCGGGTAAGATTTTGTTAGCGGCGGGAATATCCGACAAGCCTATTAAACTGTATGGGAACAAGCTATTGAAGAAAATGCACAAGCATGATTTTACAATAGCGGCCGTAAAGAATTTGCCAATAGAAATTAACAATCCTATAGCCGTATTCAAGGGGTCTGTTGAAAACAGTTTTGCTATCTTGTCAGAATTGAAAATAAACGGGAATAATGTGCTTGCAAGTCTTACTATAGGTAAGGGAAATGATATTGAATTCAATATTATTAGTTCTATTTATGGAAAAGACAGCAATAGCGTTGTTTTTTGGATTAACAGAGGAAAAACTTTGTATGTAAACAAAGAAAAAGCCCTTAATTATCTACGCATTTCCGCTCCAATTGCGGAGGCACAAGACAATCAAGAGCTTGATTCTGCTGCAAATATAATAAATAATTTCGAGAATCCGGAAACGGGTGAAGAAAATATCCGTTTCCGCAAGAGTCCGCGACAGAGAGCGATTGAGGCTGCCGACAATGCAGTGCGTACATATAGGGAAAGTGCGGCGGATTTGTACCATAACACGTTAGAGAGAAGCATGTTCCGATTTACGGAAGCGTTCCAAGACGGCATGAGGTCGGTAAGGGTACTCGTGGACAGTATACTAACGTCGCGCGGCGAAAGCATAAACGAATTAAAGGAGTATGAGGATGCATACCGGGCGGAGAACCATTGCGCAAGCAAGAGCATGAACGAGTTCGACCAATACAGGAACAGACTGTACAATCCCGTTATAGAGGCTGCAAGGCGGGTAATGGAGACAAGCGGTCTTGACACTGACGGCCTGCGGCATTATCTCTTTGCCAAGTCGGGCTTGGAGCGCAACAGGGAATTTACCGTAAGGGATATATACAAGATAGCCGACAAGGCTAACGACGAGGCGCAAAGGCGTTATGCGACGGCCAAAAGGAAAGTGGAAGAAGCCAAAGCGTCGGACGAATGGAAGACGCTGACCGGGGAAGAGAAGAAAGAGCTGGAACTCACAACGTCGAATGCGGAGAAAAGAGCCGACGAGAAGAAAGCGGCATTGGACGCAACGGAGGCAATAGTAAACGAATACCGCGAGCTGGAAGAACGGATGTACCTGGAACTGGAGAACGGCGACATAGGCTTTGAGGAGTATTGCGACACGTTGGACGAGTTCGTGACGAAGCGCATAGACAAGGATTACGACCCGGCCAAAACGGATTATTCGGGTTTTGCAAGCATTTTCAAAGGAGAAAAGGATTACAAGCAGGCCGCTCTGGCATTGGTGCGGAGCATAGAGGGAGACCGTGCCCGTAGGAGCACGGCAGGCGTAAACGACGCGTTCAACGAGGCGTTGGGTAAACTGACGGAGGAGAACGCGGACGGGGTGACGCTTATGCTCGGCAGGCCGTCGGAAGTGCTGCGTGCCGCCGGTGTAGAGGACAAGCCGATGAAACTGTACGGCAACAAGGTGATAAAGAAAATGAAGAAACACGGGTTCGCGCTTGCAGAGCTTAAAAACTTGCCCGAGGCCGTGGCCAACCCGATAGCTGTGTTCGACAATTACCAAAAGGAGGGCAACCGTTCCATACTCACAGAGTTGAAAACAAGCAACGGTAATTTCCTTGTAATAATTGATTTAGGCAAAGACGCTGATGTAGATTTCAACATCGTTACGTCCGTGTTCGGCAAAGGGAACAATAATGTAGTTGACTGGATAAATAAAGGGTATGCAACTTATATAAATAAAGAAAAAGCTCAAGAGTTCCTGTCCCATCAATCCGCACTAATCGCGGCAACAGCAGCAAACTCTGAGCTTGATTCTGCTGCAAATATAGTGGAAAATTTCGAGAATCCCAAATTTGAGGCGGACGAAACCGGCATAATGGCGGAACGAGCTTGCAACGACTTGTGGAAAAAGATAAAGACGGCGACGGATTATCTTTTGAGCAAACAGGCGGAAGGCGGGCTTATATCACACTCGCAGGCCGACATGCTGAAAAAGCGCAGCAACTGGTATGTGCCCATGCGCGGTTGGAACGGGATAACCACGGCGGACGTGTACGACTACGTAAACAACTGGAACAAGACACAGGGACGCCGGAAGGAGAAGGAAGCGGGAGGACGCGGCAGCGAAGCCGGTGACCCGATAGCACAGATAATATACATAGCCCAAAACACCATAGAGGAAGCCAACCGCAACGAGGTAAAACAGCGATTCCTTGATTTCGTGCTGAACCACATGAGCGACCTTGCCACCGTGCACCCGGCATGGGTACGCCTTAACGAGAAAGGCGAATGGGAATATGCCGCCCCGGACATAGAGGAAGGAGACAGTGCGGAACAGATAGAACAAAAGATAAAGAATTTCGAAGCAAACATGCAGGCGGAGAAAGAGGCGGGACGCGCGTCAAAGATAAACAGCAAGGCACGTCTGAACGTGAATATGGTTGTTATCCCGAGAACAGAGGACGAGCACACCGTGCTTGTGAGGCGCGGCGGGCGTATGTTTACAATAATAATAAACGGCAACCCGAGAGCCGCACAGGCCTTGAACGGGTGGTTGCAAAGACAGCAACAGGGCGATGTGGCAAGGGTGTTCAACCGTGCAATGCGCGGGATAGCCATGCTTATAACGAGCAAAGCCCCGAACTTCATACTGCGCAACGGTATGCGGGACTTCGGATATGCGGCGGACACGCTAATGGTGCGCGAGGGCAAGGACTACGCGGCACGCTTCCTAAAGAACTACGCGGCGATAATCCCCGCGAGGGAACACAGCATATTCAAACTGCTGGAGAAATTCAAGGAAGGTATGCTTGACACGGAGCACGACGATGTGGAACGCATGTTTTCGGAATTCATGCTTAACGGCGCCGAGACGGGATATATAAATTATCAAAACGTGGAAAAGTGGCGCTCCGACATAGAAAATCTTCTTAAGAAAGACCCGAAAGGGATTACGGAAAAAGGTAAGAAGAACTTGAAAAAAGCATGGAAAGGGACATGGGAGTACATAGAAAAGCTGAACCGCGGGGCTGAGGACTTGGTACGCTTTGCAACATACATGACAAGCAGACAGGAGGGCCGCAGCATATTCACGAGCGTAGACAACGCAAAGAACGTGAGCGTGAACTTCAACCGCAGCGGCGCAGGCTATAACGGGCAAGGCTGGTGGAGATACCCCGCAGGTTTCATGCGCGGCTGGTTCATGTTCTTCAACGCGGGAGTGCAGGGCCTTACAAACTTCCTGTACAATTTCAAGGCTGCACCGGGGCGGAGTACGGCAAGAGCCATTGCACGCGGTATAGCCGGCAGCATTGTCCCCTACTTTACGCTGGGATTCCTGAACGGGTTGCTGCACGGCTTGTATGGAGGTGATGACGGCGACGACGACGGCAAAGACGGGTATTTCGACCTTACGGACTATACGCGACGGACGAACTTTATTATAGGCGGTTTCGGCGACTATTACATCATGTTGCCGTTGCCTATAGAGTTGCGCGCATTCTACGGTGCGGGCGAGGCGTTTGCCGGAGTTTTGACCGGCAAACAACATGCAGAAGACGTTGCTTTGTCGGCTGTGGCCTCACTCTTCGAATTATTGCCGGTTAACCCTGTGGAGATGTACAAAAACCCTGCAAACCTTGCAGGCGGCGTATTCTCCCCCATTGCACAGGCTGTAATGAACAAGAACTTTATGGGCGTTCCATTGTACAAGGATACGCCTTGGAACGAAGAAGCTCCTGCATACACGAAAGCCTATGCCGGCACGCCGAAAATACTTGTGGATATATCGAGAAGTATAAACGAGCTTACAGGCGGAAACGAATATAAGACGGGTTGGTTAGGCAAGACTGACAATGTTATAAACAATCCGGCGATAACATACCACTTGTTACGTTCATACTTGGGCGGCGTGGCACAGGTATTCGGGCAGGTGTTCAACCTTATGGGCGATTACATAGTGCCGAATGCGGAAACCGCGATTACCGGCGAGGGAGAATATAATACAGACAGAATTTTCCGCGAGATACCGTTCTTTAGCGTGCTCGTTACGCAAAACGATGAACGCACAGGATATTCGTTGACAAACAAGTTGTACCACGACATGAAAGAGCAGGCCGACAGACGTAAGGATTTACTTGGAAAATATTTCGCAGACGGCAACAAACAGGAAGAAATTAACGAAATGCTTGAAGACAGTAAGGCGAACGCCAAAGACGACGTGATACTGTTTTACGACGGAATATTGAAAGACCTTAACGAGCAGGCAAAAGGCAGTACGGAAGAAGAATCCGAACAGATAAAGATAACAATAAACAAAGTAAGAAAGGCCGCCGTGCTGAATGCTTCGGAAGCAGCTGGCGAGCCGTTGACGCTCAACATGCCGCAAACAAGGCTGCAAGAGCAGTTAGGAACGGGCGAAGCGTACATAGCCGAACACATGACTATACCCGACGCATTGGAAGAAGGAGAATTGCGACGGTTGAAATCGCAAGCCTCGAAAAACCCGAACACGACTAAGAATAAAATAACGTTGACAATAATCCGAAGATATGAATCGTTCAAGCGAAAGATGTCGGACGCTATGGAATATTCGGACGATATGGGATACAATCTTAACACAATACGCGAAGCACGGAAAGGAATGCTGGAGTATTTGAGGGGGATGTAAAAAGAGCCGGGCTGTGCGGAAGTGCAACCCGGCTCTGGACGCTTTTATGTAGCGTCTACCTTTCGTTGTAGATGAAATTGAGGCCGTAACGCGCGTATTTGTGGAATTTCCTGTCGGAGCTTACAAGGGGTATGCGGTCTGCAATGGCTTGTGCGATAATCAGGCGGTCGTTAGGGTCGCGGTGGTCGTCATATAGAGGCAGGGTGGCAAAGGTCTCGAGGTGTTTCACCGTGACGTGTTCTACGCCTATACCGGCTTCCGCGAGACTACATATAACGTTACACGGGTCTTGTCTCACTTTCCCTGTCTGGCATAGATATATGAGTTCATGGACGCACACGGCACTGGTAAAAAGGGCGTTGGAGTAGTCGAACAAACCCTCTTTTAAGTCAGTACATAATTCGTCTTTGTCGTAAAGATAGAACACAAGTATGTTTGTGTCTAACAGCAGCCTCATTTCATAACAGCTTTCATGTCGTAATAGACAGGCTCGTCGTTTTCGTGGGCAAGCAGGTATTTGGCCGCTTTGGATAGTTTCTCCTGCGGAGTAGCTTTCAACTTGGCAATGAACTCGGTCATTTCTTTCCGCTTTTCTTCTTTGGTTTTCTTGTTGGTTACCATGTGTGCGTGATGTTAGAATTCATTGCAAAGATAGTAAAAACAAACAATCAAACGAAGCCCGGCGGAATGGAAAAAGATTCAATGCTTGTGCTTCAAGGTATAATATTCAGAGAATATTTTGATTTTATCAAGCAATTCTTTTCCGCTGCATTCAGAAGAATTCTTGGAAGCCGAGAAATAACAGCATTTTTCTTTGAGCTCCGAGGGAGACATGAGAGTGCCGTCGAACAAGCCGCGATGATACAAATAACGGTAAGATTCAACACCCGTGTCATACGAAAGTATGAACATACGTTTGTATTGCGGCGAATAAATGGCATAGAAGCGTTTTTTGTGCTGCTTGAACATTTTATCCGCTCGGTATTTGGCATTCCAAATCATGGCTGCACAATATAAAATGGTTCGCACTGGCACTGTTCTTTTTTTTACAATAGCCTTGGCTATATGCGAGGCCTGTTGCATTTTGTTTGAAAGAAATTCTTTTAATTCCATTTTCCTTTTAATTTAAATATCTGACATTCCTATTATTGTTAAGTTTCGAAAAATCGTAACGAACCTTTTTCTTTACCGGGTATTCGTCGAATTTTATTATTGAGACAAAAAGGCCAATGCCCCGTGACATTACCTTGTCGTCATGCTTCCCAACGGCTGCCGAATATTTATTGTTGGGATATTTCAAGAAGAAAGACATCTCATTTACGGTTTGCGTGTCGGGTTCGACGTAATCGTCCTCGCGGACGGTTTTCACATAATTGAGAACGATAGCCGGTTTAGTGCTACGACTCGTAAAGAATCCCCATTTGTGTGCTATGGTCTGTTTTTTGTCGGTTTCAGAACCACGGTCGCAATAAAGGTTATTATAAAGCGGTACGAGAACAGGGAAAAACAGTTCTGTGACATCGCCGTCCGTATCGTTCATTCGCGAATCAGGCGTATTACGTTCGACAACCAATAATGCATTACAATAATATATAGATATTTGCGCGCATTTGATAGCAAGCAAATCGGGGTCGTCGTGGCCGTACCATTCTGCGACGACCCTTTGCGGCTTCCCCTCGTACATCGGAGTACGGTCGAAAACGGTAATACATGTATAGTCGGAAGTTTTTCTGCGCCCGCCTATATCGACAGAAACAAGGTAGGCATTAGTAAATGTTTCGGCTTTATTCTTGTCGGGATATTCCCATATCTTGAAATTCCCGCCGGGCGAATCTGCTATTTTAAGGTTTACCACAGATTTTGCACCTTTAGGCTCTTGTCCGTAAATATCTCCTGTAAATAACGGCTTTTTTATATTTTCAGACTTTAGCATTTCATCTATTTTATAGATGTCGAATACCATGCTTCCGCTCGTGCGGAAAGCCTCTACATCGTTGGACGGGTATTCCTGTTTCATGTCTTCAGGGTCAGAATAACGTTTAGACATGGTGGAATACCAATTTATGCCCTCGAGCGTAGCTCCTATAGACCAAAGCCAATAAAGGTATTTGCCCCCTCCCCTTTCGTCGTTGCGCCGCGAGATGAGTTTATTTATAAATTCGTCTTCATTTTTTAAAGCAAGGCAATTCGATTCTATTTCGAACCAAGAAACAAATATTGCTTCGAATTCGGACAAAGGCTCTCCATATTCATCGGTAGAACAAGCTCTGACCCATTCATCGTAAAAGAAATTCTCCATGCCGTTAGGCGTGCTTTCGTAAACGATAAATGTGTATGGCGCAAGAGATATTCCGGAGCATGCGGCCTTTACGAGCTGTTGAGACGTGATTTTTTCTGAATTAGGCCAAAATGCTACTTCCGTACAGTGCGCCATTGATACATCCCCGCCACGCACACTATCGGGATTAGCAGCGGAAACGGTTGTTATTTTGCAATTACGTACAGGGATGACAGAAATGTTAGGCGTGCCGCCTGATGTTATTTTTGCTTTGTTCTTTACATTTGCCAACACTACATTTTCACCGCGCAGCAAGAAATCCGGAAGATTGTCGAGCAGTTTGACGTACATGTCTTTGGATGTAAACGCGGCATTAGCCTGGTTACCGACAATAATAGAATTCCACGACAGCTTCCAAAATAATTGCAACCAGCCCATGTATACCTCGACGCACGTAGAACCACCCCACTGCCTGCCTTTCAATATTATTATCCTTATCGGTTTTCCCGCTAAACGTTGCTTTTCGCATTTCTTCACGAGCTTACGCTGTGCCGGGCGCAAGAAAAAATTTATATCAGGACCACCCTCTTTATTTTTTATTTTTACGTAGGCATAGCAGAAATAAGGAAAGTCGTGTTTGCAACGCAGATATTCGAAATACTCCAAAGCGGCCTCATAGGAATCGTCGCTTTCATCCAAATATTTTTCTGTAAACTTTCTTATAGAACCTGCTTGAATTATCAAAAGTATTAGACTTTCTTCAAGCATTTGAACGGGAAGAAATATCACTTCTCCGTTATAATAGTCTTTTATCTGACAAGGAAATCTTTTTCCGCCGGCACCAAAACCCGTAACGGGATTGAACGGAGCAAGAAACAATTCTGTTTTTCTTCTCTCGTTTTCAAGTTTTATATCCTCGACAGAAATCATTATACTTGTTTACCAGCTTTTTTATCGAAGCCGTCGATATGCCCGCAATGAATGCGCACAAATGGAAGTCTGCGGCTATGTTTGTACAAAAGAAGCCTATAACCAAGAACGGTATTGTATAAAATAAAACGCGCTTTGAATAAGCAGCAAGAAAACCTGTGAAAAAGAAAAGCACAGACGAAAACCCAATGACAGGCAAAGGTTGCGGTAATATAATATGAATAACGACAGAAACAATATATGCAGGCACGAAAAAGTCGAATCTTAACATATTCCGCAATAGATACGCGCAATACAAATTTATTGCAAGATGAAATATATTGTCGTGCAGGAACATGTAAAAAAACGGGTTGCCGGTATCAAATGTGTATAAACCCATTTTGAAGGTAGCAAAGACAGAGACAAGCAGTGTGGCCAAAAATAAGAATCTTTTCATTTTATTTTATTCCTTGTTTTATAAGTATTGCGCGTATTCTCGAAGGTGAGACCCCAATACATGGAGCAGGCGTTTCGAGCACTTTAGTTAATAGTTCGCTTTTGCCTACAAGCGGAAAGCGTTTTTTGTATTCGTTGTATTTCTTTCGGAAGCAGCACAATAAAACATACCTGTAAGAAAAGAAATCCTTACGTTCTTTTTTATACAGTACATCTCTCGCTGCGTCGTAAGAAATAAAATACCTTTTTACCGGCATTCTTGCTATGATATGGCAAATATGCATATTAGAGACCGCTCCGGCTTTAAATAATTGTTTGCGAACCGACCAATACATTTGAACAATCACCTTATCCCTGTATTCGCACATATCACTTATGCTCCCTTTTTGCTTCATAATGCACTGAAAGTTAGATATGTAAAGATATAAAATATATTTCATAATCTACATTTCATTTTATACTAAATACGACCTTATATTTTCTTTTTTTTGCATTAAAAGATGAAGCACTTATGAACGAAGAAGAAAAAAAGAACAAAGAAGCGGCGGTTGAAAGTGCAACCCAAGTTACAAAATCGTCTCCCCAAGACGGGGATAACGAAGACAGAAGCGTAACAGGTTTTTTCAGGGCTCGTTATCCTGATGTTTCCGAAGATGACGAAGCGGCTTTGTATGACCGCATTAGCGAAGATTATCGCAATGCAGACTTAGACCGTGAGAATATGAAGAAATTCAACGAGCTTCTCACGCAAGACGAAAGGATTGCAGGTCTTATTACTGGAATGGCTTCAGGGAAGAAAGGAGACGGTTCGCCTTTCAGTATAGCAGAATACTTGTTGGAGAACTACGGCGATGACATATATAGTTCGACAGACCCGAAAGAAGCAGCCAAGAAAGCGGCAGAGCGGGAAGCTGCAATGCAGGCGGAATCGCGAGCAAAAGCCGAAATGGATGAAGCAAGAAAGAAAAATTTCGAAGCATGCGACAAGGCTTTTGAGGAAGCCGTAAAGTCATTGAACATAAATGACACAGAAGCAGAGAAGTTTTTAGACTGGATTTATAACCCTGACAACGGTTTTATACATAGAGTATGGACTTATGATGTTGGCAAAGAAGACTGGGTTAAGCTGTTACAGGCATATAATTATGACAACGCCGTAACAAAGGCCGAGGAAAACGGATACAAGCGCGGACGCAATGAAAAAATAGATATGGCGAGACACCGCGAATCATCACGGAGAAATATGCCAAGCGACCTTAGCAATAGCGGTGCAAGTTTGGATGAGGGAGAAAAAGACCCGACATTGACAGCCTATTCAAAAATGAAACGCAGAATAGTATAAACAAATCATAAAAATAAAAATGATGAAACTCAAAGAGAAATTCAGTTTGATTGCAGGAGTGTTGCTTAGTGTATTGGCTATCGTGTTTGGCGGGTTCGGTACTTATGCAATGGCTGCTGACCCTGTTACCGTTACCGACGGTAAAAACACGATGACCGCAGCGGGATTAGACCCGCAGAACGGCGGCGGTTTTGACGTTCCGGGCGATATGACCGTAACAAAGACGGAGCAGATTGCCGACCCCGAATATTACGTAAAAATGGTAAACCAGCGAATCTGTGAAATGAAGTTCACGGGTACGCCTATTGACCAAATTTTGCGGAATGCTTCGAGCCATACGACAAACAGCATTACGGTAAAGTTCTATTCGGTAGGACAGAAACCTCTGAAGACCACGCTAAAGACAAAGGTAACCGCGACTTCGCAAACAGGAAATACAATTACGTTGGACGTAGCAAACCCGAATGTATTCGGAAGCATGGATACAATACTCGTATTAGACGGGAAAGGGAACTTTGTAACCGGATACAAGGGAGAAGGTTTTGCAGAAGCTGACAAGGTACACGCATTGATGTTGCGCGTATTGGATAAAGACACGTCGGGCAAACCCATTGTGTATGCTGTTAACGGGCAGGCGGTGAACGGCAAACCGTTTAAAGTGCCTGACTTGGAAGCAGGCTCGATACTTATACGTCTCGGACGTGCCGCGGGTGAGAAAGACGTTTCGACGGGCAGTTATTATTCGCTTCCCGAACCGACGGAACAGTATTGCCAGCGTTACATCATGCAGGTAGAACAGTCAATTTACGACCGTTTGAGCCAAAAGGAAATTCCTTGGAACTTTACCGACGTGGAACGTATGGCTATAGAAGACATGCGTATTGGTATGGAAGGCAGCGGACTGTTCGGCGTAAAGAGCAAGACACTTATCAATGAAAAAGGCAATGTATATACGAGTGAGGGCATTTGGTATCGTGCCGGGAAGGAATACACCATAGGCAAATGGGTTACGGACCATGCGGAAATAACGGAAGCCGAGCTCGTTGACTTGGTGAACTACATAATAGACGGTGCAGGCAACGGAAGCCGCACGAAACTGTTCTTTGTAGACAACAAGCTTTATTCCGCCCTTGCTAAGATAAAGACCGAGAAGACGCGGATATTACAAGGTGTTGAGAACTTCAACAACTGGGGCTTAGACTTTGAATCGTTCACGAGCATGGGTACAAAATTGCTGATATACCGTCACGACCTGTTTAACGCTTACGGTATGGACGGCTGCGGCTTCATCCTCGACCCGAACTATATAGACAAGTGGGTGTTCCAGAACTGGCAGCGAAAGGAGTTCAATTTGCGCGACCTCTTTATAAGCAACGGCGACGCTGTTACCATGGAAGAGTTCAGCTGCTGGACGCTGCAATTCCCGAACGCACATGCCCGCGTCAAACTCGCCACCGCCCCTGACACAGCCGGGGGTGGCGAAGAAGAAGACGGCGGTCAATAAATAATCTTTTCGCACTCATAATAAGAAGTTTTATAGTTTGATTGTTAGGTTATGTTTGTAAGCGCGCCGTGTGCCGGAAGTCATGCGGCGCGCAATTTTTAAAAACGACGTATTATGAAAGTATATAGTGCTATAATGCTTTTGTCATTTCCCGTTCAAACACCTCGTGGGACAGTAAGGCGCGTAACGTTTGAAGCGAGCGGCGACGGTGCAATATATTTATCGAATGACAAAGAAGAGCAGCAGGGTATAGAAGCCAGTGATTATTTTAAACGTAAGGTGATAACCTTAGTTTCAAGCGATGATTCGGATGCGACAGATACAAACGAGGCAAAACAACGTAAGAGGCGTAAGAAATGACATCTGTAAAGATTGAGGATTTAATATCGTCGGTAAGATATATAATAGACGAGCAACAAGACGTAGCGGGCACGTCGGACACATTTGACGGCGATTTGGATAATATGGTACAATCGCTTGCGGCGCGCGTGTTGCAAATGTTAATGCAATCATGCCCCGTTTCTTATTTTTCGGAACAGGATACGGGCGTGCCTACTTCTTTGGACTTTTCTGTTTTGAAAATAGGAGACACCGAACGTTATTACATATCAATCACTTTACCGGATGATTATCTTCGCTTTTTCAGTTTAACGCTTGACAAATGGCGCAGACCGGTAACCGAACTGTCTAATTCAAATTTTGAGCAGAGTTTTGCTTTTTCCAACATAAACGGCACTCCGTTCAAGCCAAAGGTATATTTAAAGGACGGTCGGCTAATGTGTTTCTCCGTGCAAGAGAGTACTGTGCAAGATTCAGAAGTACAATTAAGGTATATAAAGATTCCTGCCGTAAACGACAGCGGGATTAATGTACCTGCAAGGCTGAAAAACGCCTATGAATATTTTCTTGCTTCCGAAGTATTGAAAGTCCTGGGCGAAACAGAGCGGTCTAAATCTCTAATGGAAAATGTAAAGTTACTAATTCAATAAACGGTTATGGGCTGTTCTGGTGAAAATGGGACTGTATATGTTACGATAAACCAACCGTGGATTCTTTATGAAAGCGGTTTTACAGGTATCGGTGATTTTGTTTTTACGTATTACACGGAAAGCGATAAGCCGTATGTGGTAAAACGTACAGGTTCAGTATGCGAGAATTGCACATGTGACGAAGGCGGTAACATAACAATAAAATTTGCCGGGACAGAGTTTGTTTCTCCGGGATACTTGAAATGCCGCAGGACAATAATGTACGGGACGGGTAAGAGCAAATACAGCTCACGCGAGACTTTGCCCATATATCTAAAGAGAGAGCCCGGCGGCAGCGAAAACGTATATCACAAAGTAAACCTTGAAAAAGAAGAAGCAGGCAGTGTATGTACCGAAATAATGCTGCAAAGCGATTGCGTCACGTCGGACGTAGTAGTATCAAACGGCAAATTCACGATATGCGAACGCGGATTAGACGGGGAAAAAGATTTCAAATTCATTTACCGTGTAGGCAACAGTTCTTTTATTGCTTCGAATGTTAACGGTACATATACAAATTGTAGCGTAAACGAGGACGGGAGTGTAAATGTTATTTTTGATGTCCCATTTGATGAAACAGGCCGGCTTAGCTGTTTGCGCACGTTCAGTTATGGCGGCATGGACGTGAGTATGGAAGATGACATGCCCGTGATAGTAGAAAACGGAAGTGGATTATGCAATATTAACCATACCATAATAATAAAAGGGGAAGGGAGATGTCCGTGTCTCGTGGCAGAAGAAGCAGCACGCAAGTCAATGGACGAACGTCTTCGCAAGGAGATAGAAAAAGCAGGTGCGAATTTTCAAGTATCAATAATAAGCGACGGCCCTTTATGTTTTGTGGGCTCTCATGAGACCGTAAAACTTACGGCGAAAGTATATCGGGGAACTGAAGAAATAAAAGATTTGCCTATAGAGTGCTTTTCGTGGCGACGCACAAGCACAAGCCCGGAGGCGGATGAGATATGGAACAGCCAACATGCAAACGTTGGGCAAATATTACAATTAAGTGACGATGACGTTTATAATTCCGCCCTATTCGACTGCTTCGTGACTATTCCATATTACATTGAAAACTAATAAAAAAACAAATAAATACTATGGCACAGAAAACAATCAGAGGACAAATAACTATTGTAGACCTCAACGACGCGCAACAGATAAGCGTCTATTTTAACAACAACAGCGTGTATACACAGATGTACAACCCGGATACGAAAAAATATACGCCAAACTTTGCAGAAGCAGGAAAGTCAGTATTACTTTCCCCCATGGTTTATGTTTCGGGTAATGCGGAAAATCAAGTAGGGTCGTTGACGAATGTACAATATACCATTAAAGGAGGAGGATTGTCGAATGATGTAATAGTTACAACTTCTAAGCCAAGCGGCTCGGACTTTGTGGTAAAGCCCAATTCAGACACCAATCCTTTTGCGCTGGAGATAAAACGTAACATATCGCCGACAGCAACACAGTATTCAATAATATTTGAAGCAACGTATGTAGATACAAAAACAGGTTTGTCAAGCAAACTGTTGCACACTATCACGATAAACCTTTCCCAAAGTGCTGGTGCATTATTCCAAGCGGTTATTGAGTGTCCCAAAGGCAACGTTTTCGACGCAAGCAATTCCGCGACTTCTGCCGGGCTTACTGCCGTGGCTAAAGTTTACAGAGGCGGAACGCCCGACACGTCCGGCACAACGTTCACGTGGGAGAAGTTAGACCCGCAAACAGGGTCGTTCGTCGCACTCGGTACAGGTTCGACAGATGAGGAAGTAAGTACATCGAACAACCAAAGCACACTTACAGTTAAGCCTGATAACATAGACAACTGGCAGATATACCGCGTAAAGGCTGAAGACGAGGGTAATGTTGCCTATGCGCTTATTACATTCTCGGACGCTACCGACCCGTATGTGCTTGAACTCGTGACAATGACAGGCGACAAGATAATAAACGGGCAAGGTTCTACGACAATCAACGCACGCATATACCGTTCGGGAGAGCTTATAGAAGACGAGAGAACACAATCGAAACAGTTCAATTATGTATGGACGAAATTCAACAAAGACGGGACAAAAACAAACTGGGTTAATGAAGCAGGAGTATCGCGCGGAGAATCGCTTACCACAAATCCAATAGTGGTATATAACAAAGATGTTTTATCAAAAGCGACGGTATTCTGCACTGTGACAAAGAAATAAAATAACAGAAGTTTTACAGGTGGGGTTTAAAGAACCCTGCCTGTATTTTAAATTCCATTTACCATGTCACAAAAAACCATACGTGCACATATTACAATAGTAGACCTCAACGACGGCAAGGACGGCAAGGGTATCAAGTCGATAACGGAGTATTATTTGGCGACGAGCGCGAGCAGCGGCGTTACGACGGGCATGAGCGGCTGGACGACGGCGGTGCAGACGATAACGGCGGCGAAGAGGTTTTTGTGGAACTACGAAAAGGTTGCGTACACGGACGGCACGTCGTCGAAAAGCAGTCCTGTGATAATCGGCGTGTACGGCGAGAAAGGCGAGGCGGGCACGAACGGGAAGAACAGCTACACCCATTTTGCCTATGCCAGCAGCGCGGACGGCCAGACTGGTTTCAGCACGACGTATTTTGACGGCGCGCTGTACATAGGCGTATGCTCGGACTTCAACGAGGCCGACCCGGAGGACTACAGGGCGTATTCGTGGGCGCGGATGAAAGGCGATACGGGTGCCGTCGGCGAAACATTGCTCGGCGGGAAGATGTTATTTACCGACCCGGAATTTAAAGACGGGTACAACAGCGTAGTGAAATATACGAACGATAATGCTAATGCCGGGAATCTTACGGTGGAGCGTTTGGAAAGCACAGAAGAGACTGACATACCCACCGAATCCGGTTATTTCTTGCGCGTGACAACGACATCCGCACAAACCCCGGGTTACGGAGGTGTACGCCAACTCATTCATTCGCGCCCCAACGCCGTGTTCATACAAAAGCTCATAGCAAAAATACCGAAAGGATACAGGCTGGAAATGGCGGCCAATTCATTCGGTAGTGGCCGTTCGTACAAGTGGCTCACAGACCTTTTGGGCACAGGAAAATACGAGACTTATCTCTTAAAAAGCGTTTGCGGCAGCACTGGGAGTTTCCAAACAATAGGATTTTTCTATTTGAGCGGTTTAAGTGGTGTTCCGGCACCGTCGGAAGAATCCCCACTTGTGTGGTACATAGCTTACATGACAGCGTTTGACCTGACGGCGGACGGCTACGGGCAAATAACAGATGAGATTAATGCTTCGTTGGCCAAGACGGTGCAGGTTACGGCAGACGGGCAGGTGTTCCGATATGGGGCCGGCTATACGGGCAATCCCTCACCTGCGAGCATAACACTGACTGCGCAACCCAAGAATTTCGAGCCGAAGAGCTGGCAGTGGCAATATTTGGATGGTACTTCGTGGGAAACTATCAGCAACGCGACGGGCAGCACGTACATAGTAGAGCCGGGAAATACCACTTTATTTGGCACAGGTGTGTACGTAAGGACGCTGCGCTGCGTGTGTGACGGAGATGAAAGCAAGTCGGACATGTTCACGCTGGCCAAACTGGCGGACGGAGCTCCGGGTACAGAGGGCAAGGACGCTTATACGGTGTTGCTCACCAACGAAGCCCACACGTTCGCGGGTGACGCTTCCGATGCGGTGGCAGGCAGCGCGGATTGCGGTGTAGCTGCATACAAGGGTTCGCAGCGTGTGGCGGCAACGATAGGAACTATAACGGGTATGCCGGCCGGTATGAGTGTCAAGATAAGCGACAACGGCACTACGGGAGCTAAGTTCACTGTTACCGTAACTACGGCGATGACAACCCGGCAGGGCGTGCTGACCGTTCCGGTTACGGTTGACGGCGTACAGTTCGAGAAGCGTTTTTCTTTCTCGCTGGCATTGGCGGGTGTTGACGGGGTGAGTGTCACGGCTGTGAAGAACCTGTACAAGGCGGGCACGAGCAGCACGAAAGCCCCGGAGGGCACGTATGTGGCGGACGTTATGCAGGCAGGTTTCTCGGAAACGAACAAATACCTGTGGGGCTATGAAATAAATACCTTATCCGACGGCAAGACGATAGAAACGACAAAACACCTTGTGAGCGTGTGGGGACAGACGGGTAACCCGGGAACTGACGGTACGAAGATAATCCCGGCTGAATTGACCACAGCCTTTAATGCAACATACGTACAGTGGCTGACCTTGTATAATCAAACGGTCGGGAAGGTATGGAATGTAGATAATGCGTCCGATTATCGCGTGGGTGACATCGCCGTGATAACGGGTAATGTTACGGACAGGGGCAACATAAAAGCAAGCCTGTATGCTTCGGTGATTACAGTTAACACTGCGACCGGCACAATAGGAACTCGAAGTTATTCCCTCGTCGTGGGTAACCAAGGCGAGCAGGGTGTTCCCGGTTCAAGCGGGGTTGACGCGAAAAGGAACTTGCTGCTGAACTCGGGAGTGGAGCAAACGGGCACGGCGTACTTGGTGCGCAGCGACTTGTTCATAACACCTTCGGAGGGTTATGTGTTGCCCGGCACGCATACGGGCTCGCTTATTGAGGGAGAAAAGTACACGGCAGTGGTATGCTTCACGCCGAACGCGGCGGGCAAGAGTTTAACACTTTACCACTTGGGCGCTGCACGACTTGCGACGTGGAGCGTGGAAAGTACAGCGGAGAGGCAGATATTCAAAAAGACGTTCACTTTCTCGTACAGGGCGGGTTATGACCCGCGTCCGACGACGGACGGTGGCGACGGGTACGCCTATTTTTTCATGCGACTGTATTACGGCTCGAGCAGCGACCACCCGGGCGGCACAGTGCATTGGATAAAGATAGTAAAAGGCGAAGTGGCGACGGACGAATGGACGCCCGCGCCGGAAGATTCGAACAACTTCGATGTGCAAGTGTCGCCGGCGGCATTATCGTTCAAGACGGACGAAGACGACGGTAGCGTGATATACACGGGCAACACTGCGACGCTCACCGCCACGCATGGCGGGCAGGCGGCAAAAGTGTCGTATGTTTCGAGTTCCGCACAGCTCACGGGCTTGACGGGGTTACAGAACAGCGGCAGCGGGACGGAGGCGATGAAAGTGACGCTTACAGGTATAAGTTACACTACGCAAGAACTGAAAGTGCCGAACGGTACGGGATATGACACGAAGCAAATGCAGATACCCGTTACGAGCGGGCAGGCTGCATTCAAAGTGAAGCTGGACTACGCGGGCTACACGGAGGAACGCACGATAACCGTTCCGTTCACCGTGGACGTAAAAGCGTCGTTAGTGTCGTTAGGCACGACAGCCAACAGCATTGTGGGGCAAGTGTGGGACACTAACGGCGTGGTGAACCGGCTATCAAAGGTGGAACAAACCGCAGGCAGCATAACAAGCACGGTGGAGAGTATGCTTGCAAGCTCCCCCAACCTGCTTGACGGGAGCAAATTGCGTTTAGTGACGACGGGCGAATCACGCCACCTGTACGCCCGGCTCACAGCGGGGAAATGGTATATGTTTTCCGCGCGGGCGATGATAAACTCTACTTTGCTAAACGGCAGTCAAAAGTTATATGTTTCGTGCTATGAGACAAATCCGAATACCGGCGGCTGGGGCACAAATCACACTATGGTGTTCGACAATACGAGTTGGGAAATCAAAAAGCTCAAAGAGGCATTTCAAGCGCAATATACAAGCGTTGCGCATGTGTATGCGGTAACAGTTAACAGCGACGGTAAGGGCGAGGCGGCCGTAAGCGGTGGCGCAGGCTTTGTTGACTGGGTGCAGTTGGAGGAATGCGAGGCAAAAAGCACAGTCGCCACGGCGTGGGAGCCGTCGGCGAACGACAATGTTGTAAGGCCGTCGCTGGTGGCAGCCGACGCATGGAGTTTTAATTCAGGTGTTGCAGATGTAGACGATGTGTTAGCAGACGGCACGACAGGAAAAGTGAAACATATAAACGTTCCTTTGACACCGTATCAGGCTGTTGAGGTGGTGAGTGCTAATCCCATCCCATTGTTTGTAAAAGCAAAAACACAATACACAATAAGTGTTTGGGCAAAAGGAACAGGTTCAATGAATATGTTCTTAAGAGCCTCGCAAACGGCAGGTGTAATATACGGTAAAGACGACTGGCAAGTAGGTAATACAAGTGTTGGCACATTCAATCTCACGCAGGAATGGCAAAAATACGAGGCCACGGTAACGACAGGCGCTGCGGTAACGGAAAATGCGGTATGCGCCGCGCGTATATACGCCGGTAGCGAAATATGGTGCTACGGCTGGAAAATAGAGCAAGGCGGCACGGCTACGGACAGCAGCCTTATAGACAGCGTGAGCGGCAATTTCAAAAGCGAAATCAAACAGACAGCCGATAAGATAAACCTCTCTGTAGAGGATGTAAAAACAGGAGTTGAAGCCGTCGGTATAAAACTTGACGGCAAGAACTCGACTATTACGCTCACGGGGAAAAAGGTAAAAATCGAGGAAGGCGCGGAGTTTAACGCGAACAATGCCACCTTTAAAAACATAAAGGTCGAGGGTATCCTAAGCAGCGTGGTGTCGACCACAGGGTATGACAACAGGAACTATTTCATAGGGGATGACTGCATACCCGGTGCACCGCTGAATATCCTTGTAACAAAGATGAGAGACAATGAGGCAGGTACGAAACAGCACCTTTTCCTGCCGTGCGATTACGATTTCATCGGCTCGCACGTGATGATATTGGCCGACAACATATCTGATTCGACGGGCAAAATAAACACACAAACACTGTACGCCAGTATTTATGCGGGGCGCAATTACATGAAGCACGCTTACCTCACGCAAGGGCAAGGCACGAGTGCCGCGCCGTACAAGATAAGCCAGGAGATGTTGGCTATGGATGACAGTGCCTATGCTGGAACAGGCCACATGCTGCGCGACACGTATCAACAGGTGTTCAGCGGGGCGCAATTCTTTGGCCGGTGGACGCCTACCGCCGGCACGGGCACAGAGGGCGATGATATTTCGGGCAGCTATGCCCCCGACCGGATAACTATCGTAAGCGGTTACATAGAGTTTGTCGGCGTACCCGCTCCTACGGCCAACGCGATATTGTTCCCGTACAAGGTAGAACTGCAAACCGACAATTCGGGAGCGCAGACGGACGACAGCAACAGTCATTTGCTGAAAGTTTCATACGTGTCAAAAACAGTGCATTTCCCTGTTGTGATGAGCGGCGGTTCAGTTGTACAGGATGAATTGTACAATAAACTGAAAAATCTGTATGACGAGAAAGGATACGACGGCCTGCCAACGGGCGTGACAGAGTTGGGGCTTAGCCATTTTCAGTATTACAACCCGACGACAAAATCAGTTAAGAAAGAATACATGCAGTTGTTTCGCGTACCGTTGTGCCAGTGGTATCCGACATCGTTAAGCGCGCAGACATCAACCGGCGAGCGAAAAAGTTCGGTTGGCAACATTACCTCAGTCGAGGGTGCAGTTTATCAATCGTAAAAAAAGCATTATGGAATTGGGCAATACTGTAAATATATTAATAGGTGTGGTGACTGCTTTGGGCGGTTTGAGTTTGATAAAGTTCTTGTTTTTCATGAAGCCTGAAAGACGCAAAGCACAGGTGGAAGCCGACATAAAGGAGGTTGAAAAGGAAGAACGTAAACTCGGCGTTATGGAGCAGCTTGTGAAGAGCTTGCAGGAACGCATAGAGCAGCAGGACCAGAAGATAAAGGAGTTGAACGACCGCTTGGACAAGCTGTACGTACAGCTGCACGAGCAGGAGCGTGTGAACAACGCGCTGGTGAGGGAGAACAACGATCTGCGTCTTGCGTTGAAAGAGGCGGAGCACAACGCTTGCGTGCGTCCGGATGACGAGTGTCTGAAACGTATGCCACCGAGGGATTACTGCCGCCTCGTCAAGCTCGCGAACCACGAATATGACAAGTATTATCAAGACATAGACGAAAATGAAAATAACGGAATACCTAAAAAGTCTAATTAAATCAAACACGGGCGACAGCAGCAAAAGTTTCGTGTTGTTGCTTAGTGGTGCTGTGGGTGCGTTAATAGGTTTGTGCGTGTGCTTCTGCCTTGTATGGGACGTGTGCACGAACGGGTACTTGAAAACTGACTTGGGCAGCTTGGGACTGTTCGTGCTTTGCGTAGGGGGCTTCATGGCCGGTGGCGGCGTGAACAAAGTGCTCGGCGAAAGATTGGGAAACAAAGGTAGAACAGATAAAAACAAAGTGCTATGATTAAGATAACGGATGAGTTTGTAAAAAAAGTTGCGGCTTTCGAGGGCTTGCGCGCCAAGGCATATAAATGCCCGGGCGGGGTGTGGACGATAGGTTACGGTCACACGGAGGGCGTAAGACCGGGGCAGCGTTGCACCCGTTTGCAGGCGGAGGCGTGGCTGCGCGAGGATTTGGCCGTGGCGGCGGGCGAGGTGGGCGCATTGGGCTTGGAACTGACGCAGGGGCAGGCCGAGGCGCTCGTGGATTTCGTGTTCAACTTAGGCGTTGGTGCGCTGAAGCGTTCCACGCTTTTGAAGTTTATACGCGGGGGGTATGCCACAGAACGCATACAGGCGGAGTTCCGCCGGTGGGTGTATGCCGGGGGCGAGGTGCAGAAAGGCCTTGTGAAACGTCGCGAATGGGAAGCGGAAAGGTATTTTGAAAAATGACAGTCGGTATGAAAAGGTATTTTTTATCGGCCGGGGCGGCTTTTGCGGCCGCAGCGGTTGCGTTGGCGTTGCTTGCCTCGTGCAGTCACAAGGTGAGCGACAGCGTGAGGTCGAAATCGGACACGGTGGCGTTGGTACATGTGCGGACGGACAGCATTTTCTTAAAGGACAGCGTATTTGTGGACCGTAACACGTATGTGCGCGGCGATACGGTTTACAGGATTGTGAGCAGGGTGCAGTACAAAGACCGGTGGCGGACTAAGATAAAGACGGACACGGTGTACAGGAGCGTGCGGGACACGGTTTATATAAGGGAAGAGAAACATCCGACCCAAAGGTTTACAATAGTAAAAGGAAGTCTTCTTATTGTTTTTGTACTATTTATATTTGTTCTTTTTCTGTGGCTTGCGCCTAAAATAAGAAAAGGCAGCTAATATTTCATTTTATAATACATATCACTCTTATAATAATTTTATTCGCGGTAGAAAGGAAATCAAGATGAATAGTAATATTTCAGATACCATAAATGTAAAAGTTAGCAACCCTACTCGTTTTGCTACCAATACAAATATGCAGAATTTTTTGCGACGCTGCGAATACTTATGGAGTAATTTGGATTCGTTTCGCCGTATGCGCGAAAGAAGCAAAAGGTTCATGTATGGAGACCAGTTAAGCGAGCCTGTTGTATACAACGGGAAAAAGATGACAGAACAACAATATCTTGAATTACGCGGTTTGCCTGCATTAAAGAACAACAAAATAAACCAAAGTGTACGGTCGGTAATAAGCACTCGGCGACAACAGAATAAAATGCCAATATGCACCGCAGTAGACATTGGAGAAGAAAGTTACGGCTCTATAATGAGCGAGCTACTTCGCAAGGTTCTAAAAATGAGCAACAGCAATGAAAAGGACAGCAGGGAATTTGAGGAGTTTTGTATTAGCGGGTTAGCCTCTTATAAGGTATCATATACATATAGACGCGGAAAAGAGAATGTATTCGTAGACGAAGTTAATCCTAAAAGAATATTCTTCCCACAAGGCGAACGTTTTGATATGCGAGACATAGATATAATAGGAGAAATTCATGATTTGGATTTTTCAGATGTATTGATGAAATTCTCACATAGTGACGGGGATGATTTGCGACTTCGTGAGATATATAAGTGCGCCCAAGATTCGGATTTAGTAAACACGGCATACAGAGAGACTTTCATGAAAGACCGTGAACATTCGATGAGCTTTTATATGCCGCAAGAATATGGTAAGTGTCGTGTTATCGAGGTCTGGAGTAAAGAACGCAAGAAAGCATGGTTTTGTCATGACAGGATGAAAGCCGACCCGTATATAATAGAGTACAATGAAATAGGTGATATTAAGAGAGAAAATGAGCGGCGTATCGACATGAACCGCGTAAGGGATACACAAGGGAATTATGTATTTGATGAAGCAGGAAATTATGTTACCTACATTCCGGAGCAAGAGCTTGAACTTATAGAATATGAACGCAGAATCGTGGAAGTATGGTATTACCGTTACCTCTCCCCTCTCGGGCATGTTCTGGAAGAAGGCGTTTCGCCGTACAGAGAAGGAGACGAATATTTCCACCCATACGTAATAAAACCATTCCCATATATTGACGGGGAGATACACTCATACGTGGCGCAGCATATAGACCAGCAGCGTTTTTTAAACCATTACATAATGATGATAGACTTTATCATAAAAAATGGAGCGAAAGGCGCTTTGGTAGTGGATGAGAACTCCTTATCAGAAAGTCAGTCCATAGAAGACGTATTAGAGCAATATTCGAGAACAGACGGGCTTGTATTATGGAACTCACTGAAAGGCGGACAGCCTCCGAAGCCCTTGTCGAACACCACGAATTTATCGGGTATACAATATATGATAGAGCTGCAGAACAGCATTTTCCGCGACGCTTCGGGTGTGCAGCCTGCCATGATGGGCGCAAATACAAGCAGCAATTCGAGCGGTTACCTGTACCAGCAGCAAGTAGCCCAATCGCAGACAAGCATATTCGACCTATTGGAAAGCTACAACAGTTTCCTTCTTGAGGTGGCGCAGAAAATAGTTAAGTGTATAAAGATATTCTATAATGAACGGAAATATATTGTTATAAGCGGGGAAAGGATGTATTACGACCCCGTTACTATGGGCAACGTGGAATATGACTTAACCATATCAGATAATGTAGATAGCCCTGTTTATAGAGCAATAAACAATGAGTTGCTAATGAACTTGTTAAATATGAAGTTGATTACTCTTGACGTGGCTCTTAAAGCCGGAGCAATACCAAATTCGGAAAAGCTTCTTAACCTTATAGAGCAAGAACGCGCCAAAACACAGCAGCAGTTGGCATACGCAGAACAGCAGCAGAATGCTATTCAGTCGCAGATAGATTAACAAACACCATTACAATAATACAAATATGCAATTCGAAAAAGGACATAAAAAAATAGGCGGACGAAAAAAAGGGACACCCAACAAAGTCACATCAGAGACCAGGGACTGTATTGCTGGCGCCATAAACAGCGAAGTAAACAAGATACCCAAGATGTTAAGGAAGTTAGAGGCAGACCCGGCGGCGTGGATTCTCGCGTTTTCCCGATTATTACCTTATCTATTGCCTAAAATGCACACTATTACTCTTGATGACATATCAGGCAAAGCTGCATTAAGTGAGAGATTGAGCGAACTTAACGAATCTGTATCATTAACAATGGAAAAATTCAAGCAGAAAATATTAAAGAACGCTGTAGACGAAGACGGAGATTCGTAAAGCGTAAGCGAGCCGACCTTTTTTAATTCATTTTGTTTACCTCTTGTCAGAGCCCTTTATATCGCAAATGGTATAAGGGGCTTTTTATGTAAAGTGCTACTCTGTTTCATTTTATGCAAAGTTGGAAGCCGCGGTAGGTAACTTTACCAAAACAACGAATATGATTACGTTTTCTATCTCATTTGAAGATTTGTATCCTCACATATACAGGCAGACTGAATATGCGGGCAGGACGTATGTAGCCAGAAACGAAAGCAAAGCGAATAAAGAATCTATAGAATTTGACGATATAGTCGCCACAGAAGATGATAAAGACTTTATTGTTTCTTTTTTCAACGACGCATATTCCACACTGGCCAACTTACTGAAAGACTACATAAGCGATTCGGAAATCAATGCGAGTACGGTAACTTACAAGATAGCCACTTCGGGAATATGGAAAGAAGAAGCCCTTACAGATTCAGTTAAGAATGCTATCGAGAGCTACTTTGTTTATTTCGCGATGGATTCATGGCTTAAAACAGTCGGGATAGCAGATTTTGCAGAACATTTTGAGAAAGAGTTCGAAGCATCTCTTTCACGTTTTGGAGTAAAGGTTGACTTCCGCAGACAGAGCGAGAACTACCGTAGCGGTAAGTATGCGAAGTATATTATTCAGGCTGTACAGAAGAGACGTGAGATTTTTGATATTCTTGATAAGTTCCGTCAGCAGGTTGCAACACCAGAAGAAAGAGAAGCATATTATCCAGTAAGTATTTACTGCCCGGTATGTGGTAAGGATGAGACTACTATCACATCTTCTTCTGAAGATGGAGTAACTTGTGAGTACACATGTAAGTGCGGACATAAGGGAACATGGGATTTCAGCAAGGACTTTAACTGTAAGCTTGCATGGAAGATTGACTGGCCTATGCGTTGGATGATTGAAGGCGTTGACTTTGAGCCGGGCGGAAAGGATCATGCCAGCCCAGGAGGAAGTTACGATACAAGTAAGATTATTGCTAAGAAGATTTTCGGAGCACAGGCTCCTATGTTCAAGGGATACGAGTTTGTAGGTATTAAGGGAACAACAGGTAAGATGTCTGGTTCTACAGGTCTTAACCTTACACCAGATACATTACTTAAGATTTATCAGCCAGAAATGATTTTATGGCTTTATTCTAAGTCAGAACCAAACAAGGCATTTGATTTCTGTTTTGATGATGAGATTTTACGTCAGTATTTTGAGTTTGATAAGATGCTCAAGGTATATCAGGCAGGTAAGGGTAAGAACTACGATTACATCGAAGGTATCATGCATAACTGTATGATTGAAGGGCGTGAGCTTTATCCGGTACCAATGCAGCAGATTGTAAACTTTGGTTCTGTTGTAGACTTTAATGCAGATATGCTTGAGACAGTATTTGA